>ERZ761578.14-NODE-14-length-50609-cov-13.319836_pt1 | contig 50609 bp, 63 predicted proteins | sample MGYA00512170_ERZ761578 | MGnify/ENA primary metagenome ERZ761578 (study PRJEB28899, sample SAMN03785562) | bioreactor sludge metagenome | biome: EBPR Sludge; feature: EBPR Bioreactor; material: 0.22µm filtered reactor supernatant | place: Saint Lucia: Queensland... | reverse complement strand
CCGGCGGGGGGGGGGGGGGTGTGGTCGGGGGGGGGGGGGGGGGGGGGAGGCGGGGGGGGGGGCGTCCCGCCAGGCTGGATGAAGTCCGGGCCATACCCGGTCGCGCTGGAACCGCTCGGCAGCCGGAAGTCGCCAGCGCCAGGATTGAAGTACCCCGGAGCAGCAGCGTTGGTCACGTTGCCGCTCAGTGAGACCTGAATACCAGGCTTGATCGTACCGACGATGCCGATACCCTGGCGGACATAGTTGTTGTGGAACTGGTTGCCCGCGCCAGCAGGTCCGCCACCCCAGTAGTCCTCAACGAGATATCCAGGGCTGCCAGAGCTGTAGCCGACATTCCCGTTCTCGAAGATGTTGTACGTCACGGCGTTGCCATCAGACGACTGGTAACCGCCGACGCCAGTCGAGCTGTCGTTGGAACCTGAGAATGTGATTCCATGTCCATTGCCATAGACCAGGTTCTTGGTGATGACGCCGTTGTCAGCGTCGTTGTACAGGTGGAATGCGAAGAACCCAGCGTCATAGATCAAGCAGTTACGGATGGTGTATCCGTTGAGCCGCTTGAGGTAGAGCGGGTGGTCCAGAGCCTGCCCCGGCTGTGCGGAGAAGTGATGCCGGCAGTTCTCGTAGAGGAATCCCGTCACCTTGATGCTACCGGACCCAGGGGTGTAGCCGATGGTGCGTCCGCCGTTCGACTTCCGGCCGATCGTGACGACATCGCGGAAGGTCACACCGTTGGCCTGGATCAGCCCGAGGTTGATCCCCAGCCCGCGACCATCGTGGAAGAATCCCTCATAGGTCACGCCCCCGACATACGTGTCCAGCGAGGCCGTGACCTTGACGGCGCAGTTGCCACCCATGTGCCCGCCACCGTCGCGGACAGCCTTCCCCGGAGCGTCGTAGTCAGCAGCTCTGTAGATGACGTTGGCCTTTTTCGGGAGCGAGCTGTAGGTACCCGCTCCCATCAGGACCACATCACCGGCCGCAGCTGAGCTCACGACGGTACTGATGTTGGCCGGCGTGGCGTTCAAGATGGCCACGATCAGACCTCCACGTACACCACGCCGACCCCGACCGAAGAGCCAGCGCCGGTACTCAGACTGAGCCCCTCGCCCACACCCGTCTCGAAGTGACCGACCTTCGAGTAGCCGTCGGCACGTCCGCCGTTCGCCCCGAGCGCGAAGACCTCAGTGATGGCGGTACCCGCGCCAGCGGGCTTCGTGCGGAAGGTGGCCGTGGTGGCGGTCCCGCCGCAGTGCAGCCGGAATGCGAGGACGCGGATCTTCTTCGAGGCGACCGCAGCCACGACCGAGCCGTCAGTGGTGGAGGCAGCGATGTCTGCCTTGGCGAACTTCGGCGTGAGCTCCGTGAAGCCGTTCATCACGCGGTCAATCTGGTCGGCTGCCGCCACGGAGTCGGCGGTGCGCAGCGAAGTCAGCGTCGCGACTCGGAGCTGCCCCTTGTCGTCCACGGTGAGCGGTGTGAGCTTGCCGTCGGCGTCCACCAGCGCGACCGCCGTGTCCTTGCGCACGGCGAAAGTCGGCAGACCCACGTCGGTGCCACCCATGGTCCCGCCAGCCGCACGCCCAGCCAGCGAGCCCGGCAGCGTCAGGACATCCACGTCGCCGATGTTGTTGGTACCGGCAGGGATGCTGCCGCTGAAGGTGAGGCTGCCGGTGATGGGCAGCCGCTGGCCAGCGGAGTCCGCCACCAGCGTCACCGTGTCCTCAGCGCCGAAAGCGACCTTCAGCACCTGGTAGTGGATGTCACCACCGGCGTCATTGACCGCATCCGTCGCGATCCTCACGCCATCGACACTCACATGATTCACAGCCATCTCGAGATCCTCTCGTTACGGAATCACGACCGAGCCAGCGATGTCGCCAGCTCGCGTCAGGGGTGCAGGCCCACTCAGCGGCACATCCGCTGAGACCTGCGGGTCGCCGTCCAGACCGATGGTCAGGGACGTGATGTAGCGAACTCCGTCCACTCCATTGATGACCTCAGCCACCTCCAGGTAGCGGACAGTGTCCTCGTTGATCCAGAGCTCAGGGTCGCCGTATGGAGGGATCCCCCAGTTGGCAGGGCTGAGCCATGCCGTCAGCGCGTCTACGACGGCAGCAGCAACCTCGTCCGGATCGAAGTCCGGATAGCAGGTCGCAGCGAACGTGACGTCGATCGTGTTGTAGGAAGGATCGACGACATGAACGATGAAGTTGACCTCCCGCATTCCCTGGAGGTAGGTGTCTGCCTCGGCCTTGATCGGGGCGGACACAGCCTCCCCGTTAGTGTCAGCGACAGCCACCGTAACCATCCGCTCGTTGTTAAACGACTGGTCGCCAGGGTTGTACCCGTCCAAGGCTGTCGCGCGGTCGATCCCGGGAATACGCTTGACCAGCACGGCGAAGTCCTGCGGCAGGATGGGGCGCGGAGTCAGCAGCTGCAGTTCCTCGCGCAGACGGTTGAGGTACTGGTCCTCGGACTCAGCGTCCTCGCCGCCAGAGGTCACTCCGACGACCGTGATGCCGGTGACGAAGTCCAAGGTGTCCACCAGCTCCACCGCGCCAGACAGCCCTGAGCCGGCCAGCCCCGGATCCACAGCGACGATCGTCACCTCTCCAGCAGCCGTGGTTGTTGATCCGGGCGGGATCACAGTGTCGGTCAGAACTTCGAACACCACCAGCTCGTCTCCAGCGGCTCGCAGCCCAACCAGAGTCCCCGCCGGGATGGTGTAACCAGCGTCATCAATGACGGTCCATGTCGTGGTCCCGCTCGCCGAGCTGGCCTCCTGCGGAGGGAGGTTCAGCAGATTCTCGCCGAACGTCTTGAAGATGGCCATGGGGATCGATCCGGCCAGGTCACGCAGCTCAGCAGCCATCAGCGCGTTGGCCTCGATCAGCAACGACTCGAAGTTGGCTGCGCTCGGCAGCCAGCCGGGAACCAGGTCCTGGAGCCGCTCGTACGCCATCAGAGCGAGCGCGTTGGGATCGGTCTCGATCCCGAAGTCAACGTACTCAGGCATCAGTCCTCGGCCTCACTTCCATCGTGATGTGGGTCAGCAGTTCCTCCAACTCCTGAGAGGCGATGGCCGAGACCCTCGGCTCCCACTCGGTAACGGCTCTGACCATCTCCTGCACGTCGGCTCCGTTCTCGCGCATGACGGGATCGGTGATGCCGAACTCGGGCAGCTCCTGCCGGAAGCCCAGCGGGTAGCGGAGGATTGTTTCGACGCACTGAGTCAGCTCCTCGTCAGAGTCCTGCTCGACGACCTGCATGCGCGGGCCATCCGGCCCAGTAGCGAACGACAGAGGCATCTGCAGATGCGGGATCAGTACATCATCAGCCATACGGCCACCAGCCAATCACCCAAGGGTTTCCATTGTCGTCCAGCGCCACCAGGCATCTGTCGCCACGGCTGGGCAGGTCGATGCCGCCGTCCGTGGGCCTCGGTGTCCAAGGGCACGGACCCCAGCGCTGGTTCAGGTCGAAGCTGGGGATGATGATCTCCAGCATGGAGTCCACCGTCGCGGCGTTCTCTGCGAAGATCCCCTCGAAGATCTGAGGGCGATCCTGCTGGTTGGCGATCAGGTCCACAATCCCGTAGCTCATAGCGCCTTCGCTCCGATGTGGATGTGGTCGTAGTGATCGGGCACCCGCCAGAGCACCTGGACCCGGTATCGCCGACCATTGCGCGTCACGTTGACGTTCAGCGTGCGCCCACCACGGAAGTTTTCGACCCCGAGTGCAGCTCCGAGCTTACCGATCACGGAGTCACCCGTCGCCAGTGAGCAGGCGCAGTCCAGCGCGTACGCTGTGGAGTTGCCTTCGTAGTGATCGGAGACGTTGCCAGCCGCAGTGGTGACCCGGCTGCGCTTGGTCGAGGAGACGCGGCATGGAGGGCTCACCAGCGCGGCGAACTCCTCGGCGACCTCTTTGGCACCGGCCCAGTTCCCGCCACTACCACCGTCAATCGGCCGAGCGGATGCGTATACGATGCGGCTGATGTCAACTGCGCTCTGGCCGGCGTCAGACAGCGAGTCGCTGATCGACGTGTCTGCTGAGATCGTCTCCGCAGCGGGCTCGGGGAGCTGAGGTGTCCGCTTGATGAGTTCGATGGAGGTGTCGGGGCTGAACAGGTTGCGCCGAACGTTCAGCACGAGGTATCGCCCATTGGCGACGCCATAGCCTTCAAGCACAACGACCATTCCGGGGTCCACTGCCCACCGATCAGCTCTGGCGGTCAGGCTCGCCCCGTTCACGGGCTTCCCCATATCCCAGTCGAAGTCCACCCCGAGGATGCCGTCGGTGTCAGGGTTGATGCGGAGACTCGGCTTGGCCTTGAACAGATAGTCCTCGCTGACGAAGTACAGCCGCCCCTCCGACACGAAGCAGCGCCACCGAACCTCGCTGGCCAGCCGCTGCAGCGCGTCCCAAGTGGACTCACGACGACCAGGCTCGCCACGGCTGAACTCGTAGCGGCCACCCTGGTTCGAGCCAGAGCTAGGCTGCTGCGGGCTTCCGGTTCCACCAAGATACTCAGCGACTGTCTTCTCGGCCTCTGCCACCCAGCGCCCGTATGAGATGCGACCCTTGGTCGCGGTGTCAAAGTTCAGCTGGACGCGGTGCGCCAGCTCATACACGGGGATGGACGGCATGTGGAAGTTGACGTTGATGGCCTTGTCATAGTAGGCATCAGCGTCGGTCTCGATGTTCCGCGTTGCCGGCCATCCCTGGCTCGCACGCTGCTGGAATAGCCCAACCGAGTCGCGGTCGCCACCAGTCAGGTTCCGCGCCACTGACTCCTCTGTGATCGTCACGACCGCAGACACTAGCACCTTACGCGGTGCGTTACGCTTGCGCCCAACGTCCAAGACGCGCTCGATGTTAGACCGCTGCTCGGCGGTTGCGCGCACACCCTTGACCGTGATGGGTGCGTTGGCGTCGATACCGGGCTCTCGGTTCGTGCTGCGCTCGCTCGCAGAGGTCCGTGCAGGAGTCACACCCACAGGCTGCCGGATGTTCAGCTCGGGAATGACATAGGGGATGCGCGGTGCCTTGAGCTCGCGGATCAGACTCAGAGCGAACTGCGCCCGTGTGACCTTGCCGCGCACAGCCTTGCGCGGTCGATTAGGGATGCGAAGCCGTGCGACCTGTGTGTCCTCGAATGTGAGGGTCAGCTGGTTCCCCTGCTTGGAGACCTTCACCAGCCAGAAGCTGAACCTGTCGATCGACGCCAGGACACGCCGGTTGAATATCCCCGACTGCAGCAGAGCGAGCTGGGGATCATGCACCGTCAATGTGAGAGTGCTCGCACCTTCCATCGTCCGCTCGATCGAAGCGGAAGTGATGGCCTGTTCAATGCGGACGTCAACACGCTCACCATTGAGGACGAGACGTGTGATGCGAACATCGTTGATCTGGGCATTGGTGCTCATGGGATGCGGAGCTTCTGGCCGACCTTGATGTTACGAGCGTCACGGATGTTGTTCAGCTTGGCGATGTCCTTCCACTTCGCTGCGGAGCCGAGCTGCTTCTTGGCGATCTCCTGGAGCGTGTCACCAGACTTCACAACGTAGATCTTCTTGGGCTTGGCGGTTGAGGATGTCCGCTGGCGAGCCTGGTTGGCAGCCGCCAGGAGACGCAGCCGCTGGTCCGTGACGAACTGCAGCAGCGTCAGCTGAACCGGCTGGCGCAGCAGAGCGCCCGTGTCAGAGACGATGGCGTTGGAGTCCCAGACGAGATCCTCGATCACCCATGTGTACTCCGTCCCAGGCACGCCGACGCCGGCCACGGTGATGCGTGGAGGCTGAGGGATCTCGTCGTAGCTGATCATCCGGCGCAGATTGCGAGCGAACGGCTCCTGGTCTCGTCCGTCAGCCAGCCCATCCAGGATGACCCCGAGCTGCATCCGGTACGGCGTGCTCCCAGCAAACTCAGTGATCGAGGTCAGCTTGGGTCGAGCGATCTCCTCGTAGATGGCGACGCCACCCGTCAGCGTGGGCCTGCCATCCGCCAGTCGCGCCAGCACGCGCAGGTTGGGGTTGGTGGAGGTGATCGTGACGTACCCCGGAGTCTCGCTCATCGCCTGGCCATCCTGTCGGTGTTGTAGCGGTCCACAGCCTGACCGATCTCGCGGCCGTCCAGGTGGACGTGAGTGTGGATGACGATCTCCTGGTCGAGCCCACCAGACCCAACCACAGACTCGATCTTCGGGCCGGTCAGCGGCACGACGCTCGCTCCGACTCCGAGGTCGAGGATCTCCGGGCCGCGCTCTCCAACCAACACCCGCCCAGCCGAAGTCACCGTACCACCCATCGCCAGCTGCGGGATGTGCGGAATGTCCGGAGCGTCCAGGCTGATCTTCCCAGGACCGGGCGGGTCGAACTCGAAGCTGAAGACGGAGTTGAGCCCGTCGATCAGCGAGTTGAGTGCCGAGATGATCCCGTTCACCATGGCCTTGCCGATGGATGCTGATGCGCTGGTGAACTTACCGGGCAGCCCGGTGAAGAACGTGACCAGCGTGTTCCATGCACTCTTGATCCACTCGACCGCGTCGGAAGCGGAGGACTTGATGGTGTCCCAGTGGCGGATGATCATGACGACGGCGATGCCGATCGGACCGGTGAGGATGCCGAGCAGGAGCGGCCAGTTGTCCTTGATCCAGTTCCACACAGCGTTCACGCCGTTGCGGAACCAGTCTATCTTCTTGTACGCGATGACGAACGCGACCCCGAGTCCGATCAGCAGCCCAACGATCAGGACGATGGGGTTAGCCCACAGGCTCGCATTGAACGCGATCATGGCAGCCTGTGCACCGATCAGTGCGGTCCGCACGAACAGGAGGATCTTCATCGTCGCTAGCGCAGCCACCAGCCCGATCACAGCAGCAGTCGCGAACACGACCTTGGGGTTGCCGTCGTCGAATTCGTTGCGCATGTCGTTCAGCCAGGTCACCACCCGGCGGCCAGCCTTGTACACCTTGACGATGTTCTGCCAGAGCCCGGTCAGCATCGCCACGAACTGTCCGCCGGTTCCGGTGCCGTCCTGCATCTCCTTGAGGAACTTGGAGAGCCGGTTGGCGAGCTTGGCGACGTAGGGGAGGAGGAACTTGCCGACCCGAGCCTGGATGTTCTCCCACTGAGCAGCGAGCCTGCGCTGCGTGTTGGCCAGAGAGTCGCTGGTGCGGGCAACGTCTCCCTGAGCGTCCTTGGTATCCTTGTAGATGAGGTTGGAGATGGCCTGCGCCTTGGCCTGGGCGCTGAGCTGGCCGGTACCGTCCCACAACTTGGAGTTGAGAGCTTCCTGCTTGATCCTGGCATCGTTGAGGAACACGCCGAACTTCCTCAGCGGCTCCGTCTCTCCTGACAGCCCGGACCGCAGCGCCTCGAGAACCTCCTGCGGGTCGGCGTTGTTGAAGCTGGCCATGTCTGCCGCCAGCTCAACGAAGTTACGGCTCATCTTCGCCGCGTCACGTCGGGCAAAGCCCATCGGCACAAGCATGTTACCGAACACGCCTGCACTCTCGAGCGCCTGGCGCTGGCTGATGCCGAAGGCATCGGCGGTGCCCTCTGACCATCTGATGATGGCACGCTCGCTGCCACGGAACACGACGGTGGCCTTATTGACCTGCTCTTCCAGATTCGAGGCTGCGTTGACAGCCCCGACCGCGCCACGCACAGCGAAGATCGAAAGCGCAGCAGCTCCGGCGATCGCTGCCACCTTGAGGGCATTGATAGCGCCGGAGTGCTTGCGCGTCTGCTGGGCGGCGACTGCGGACGCCTTGCCGGACTTGGTAGTCTTGTCGGCAATGTCATCGACAGCCTCCTCCGCAAGTCCGGCGTCAGCCAGGAACTTGCGCAGGTCCTTCAGCTTGATGGAGACTGCGATGTCGTTGGTGCCCACTTACTTGCCCTTCTTCGAGAACAGCTTCGAAACTTCAGAAGCGATAAGCTGGGCACGTACCCGATCTCTCTGGAGCCCGATCTCTCTAGCTCTGGCGATCACCATCTTCGCGACCACCAGCTCGAAAGAGTCGGTGATGCGGAGGAGGCTCAGCCCATCAACCCCGAAGGCGTATGCCTCCCCCGCAAGCTTGATCGAGTCGTGCCCTGCTATTCCCCCTCCAGCTCCGTGAGGACCTCGACCTCTTCGCCCTGGAGCCACTGGTAGATCTGGTTGTTGAACTGGACCATGGCGAAGTCGTTGTTGAACACACCCATCACGACGCCACGTGCCGACGGTGCCGTGAAGCCGAGGGCTTCGGCGAGGGTGTCGTCCCAGCGCTCCGAGACGACCCGCTCCTGCCCGCGCTCGACGAAGTAGACGCACTCGGTCGTGGCGATGATGAGGTCTGCCGCCTGCTCCTTCTGGAGCGAGGCCGCGTCCTGGCCCTTGCGAGCCTTGCGGGACGCGATCTTGTTGACCTGCTCCCACTCGATCCGCTTGGTGCGGACCCAGAGGAGGTTGTCGTATCCGGGAACCGGCAGGTTCAGCGGCTGGCTGAGCTCCTGGCTGATCTCATCACGACGCTGGCGGAGCTGAGCGAGGAGGGACATGCCCTCCCCGCTGCTCTGCTCGGTGTTGCTCTTGTTGCTCATGTGGTTCTCGCCTCAGTCAGAGTTGGACTAACCGACCGACCCGTTGGTGCCGATCTCCAGCTCGATCATCGCCGGATCGTCCGAGTCGGAATCGTGCTCCGGAGGCATCACCCTCTGGAGCTTGCCGGTGTACACCAGCGGCCGGCCAAAGGCCGCGCCATTGACATCCAGCGGCTGCTTGTTGATGGTGACGTCGGCACGGCCGACGCGACTCATCAGCTGGTGCACGATCACGTGATCGCGCTCCAGCACGTACAGACGGCTCACGGTGATGTTCTCGACCGTGGTGCTGCCACCCAGGCTCACCTGAGCGGCCATGCCGCCGGGACGGTACTTGACCTCCTCAGAGGCCACCTCACCGCCGGAGAACGTGTCCCACACGCCGTAGTCCACGCCGTCGATGGTGACGGTCACCTGGTACTGCCGAGAGGTGCTCATGCCACGGCCTCCGTCAGCGCGACCTTGACGATCTCGATGGTCACCAGCTCGGCGAACGGAGACATCCGCACCGCGAGCGTGGCGCGCAGGTTACCTGCGGCCAGCTCCTCGATCGGGTTGACCTCCGGCCCGACCTGGACTGCGAACGCGTCATCCGGCGTCTGGCCGTACAGCGAGCCCGCGTTGTAGTAGTCCAGCAGCATGGCGACGAGGTCGCCATAGAACTGGCTCAGCTTGCGTCCCTGGCCGTCGATCTCGGCGAACACGTACCGCTCGGCGATCTCGTCAGCCTTGGCCACGATGGCCATGTTCAGACGCGCGTTGGACAGCTGCAGCCACTTGGCCTGCGCTCCGGTGGAACCGACACCCGTCCGCCATCCGTAGATGCGGAAGTTGCCGTACATCGACCGGATGATGTTCACGTTGGAGTCGTTGAGGGACTCACGGGCCGAGTCGGTCCAGCTGGCCTCCACGGACAGCACGAAGTTCGACTGGCCCAGCTCGCCAGCGGCCGGAGCGTTGGGGCTGCGGAACAGCCCGTCGTTCCGAGCGATGACGCCGGCCACCACGGCGCTCGGCGGAACCAGGCGGGTGGTGCCACCCGTGATCCCCGGCACCCGCACCCACGGAGCGAACATCGCGCCGTAGCGAGCGTTGGCGTTGGCGCGGACCGACGCGCTGGCCGTCTTCAGGGTCGAATCCGAAGCGGAGTTCGGCCCATCCAGGATGGCGATGCGGTTGTTGGCCGCAGCGTGCTCCATCAGGTCAGCGTGCGCGGTGGTGGTGGTGCGGCCCGGATAGCTCACCTGCCCCGGACCCAGGTCCCGCGTGAACCGCGACAGCGCAGCCTCGTATGTGGCGTCGGTGGCGTTGGACGAGTCGTCGGTACCGGATGTGAGGTCCTGAGCGGCGACCGTGGCCGGGTCACCGTTGCCCTCGTCCTCGATGTCCACGTAGTCGGAGTTCTCCGCCCACGCAGCCGCATCGGCAGCCGTCGCCAGCGAGGGGCTGGTCTCGACCACGACGTCGTTGTAGTACACCACGACCTTGAACTCGCCAGCGGTGTCGCCAGCGGTCACGGCCACGCTCAGCGCATTGCCCCAAGAGCCAGGGCTCTTGGCGGTGACGGTGAGCGCGTCCGCCGCACCGGCGGTGTCGAGCACCACCGACGCCTCGACCGGAGTCGGACCGAACACCCGGCTCACGTACAGCCGGTTGCCACCCTCGCGGAAGTACGTCTCCGCAGCGTCGTACAGGTAGCTGGTCGAGAGGCGAGACCCGAACACATCCTCGAACTCGTTCATGCTGCGAACGAGCCGGGGCTCGGCGTCACCCTTCTCGGTGATCCCTGCGACGAACCAGACCCCGGTGTTCGTGGGTGCGCTCCTGGGAGGAGGGACGTCGCGGGAGATGATCTGAGTACCCGGACGGGCCATCAGTCACCATCCTTTTCGTTGGAAACGAACAGCAGGGTCACAGCTCCTCCTTATCGACCGTCACCTCGACAGCGTCAATGGTGTAGCGGTTGGGAGGGGTGGACCATCCCGGAGGATTGGCCTCCGGTGTCACCGTCGGAGTGACAGGACCCCTGAATGTGTCGAGCACAGAGTTGACCTGCACGGCGAACACCACCTGCCCAGACGCGAGCGTGCGCTCGGCCTCGACCGGGGCGTCATCGTAGGTCTCGTCCAGCCACTCGACTCCGGCTGCGAATCCACCCAGATCGGGCTTCTGCGTCAGCACGGCTCGGACCGCCGCAGCGTATGCCTTGGCGAGCGAGTTGGTGTTCTGCGCGTTGTCCGCGCTACAGACGACTCCGATACCAACCGTCCACTTGGCATTGAAGGTGCCGTCGCCGTTGCGGCGCGGAGCATCCCTCAGGCCAGGGCTGACCACCACCACAACGGGCAGCTGGTCGTCGGGCCAGTTCTCGAATCGGTTCGCCGTCTTGTAGTGGCGGGGTGCGCGCAGGCTCTTGTCGGGGCGCGAGTCAACAGCCTCCATCTGGCGGAGGTAGGTCGGCAGCCAGAGCTGCAGCGTCTCGACGACAGCCTGCTCAACGTGGTGTGCCGTGATGATCTGCCCGAACACCTGTGTCGTCGTCATCGTCACGGCAGAAACTCCCCTCTCACGATCCACGCCTGCAGATCCTTGACGATCTGCCGACGATCATCCTCACGGAACTCCAGCGGCTTGCGAGCCGGCATGGTACCGTCCTTGCGGCCGCGCTGATGCACGCCAGCGTACGGAACCTCGGTGCCGTACTTGAGCTCCTGCTTACCGATCTCGCGGATGGCTCCTTCGGCGTAGGTGTTGGTGAGGGAGTCGCGCAGCGCGTGCGTTGCGTGGAGGATGCGCGTGTCGAGCCCAGCTCGCCGCTTGGCGTCGATGGTGGACTGCTTGATGGGACGCCAGCCACTGCTCGCCCGGCCACCCTCGGTGTCGAACTGCTGGCGCTCCCAGCCCTCGATGCGATCGACGATGTGCTCGAACGCGGGCTTGACGTCCTCGGCTCGCTCGGTCAGCCGCAGGATCTCGCGGTCGAACTGAACGTCACCAGCGATGTCGAACGTTATGCGCATTCCGCGAGCCACCGTCACCACCTGCTCTGCCAGCCGACCATGCCACCCCGGTCCTCGGGGAAGCCCCAGCGCGGCAGCTGGGCGTCATCGGTCGGGCCGAGAATCTCACCGCCATCGGAGCACTGCTGGCGCACAGCCTCGATGAGCACCTTGAGGTCCTCGTCCATCAGATCCTTCATCTGCTGATAGGGGCTGCGATTAGCCGACACCTGCTCCGGGAAGAACGTCAGCTCGACCTGCATCGCCGCGCGGAGCGCCACGGTGTCACGAACCATACCGACGACAGCTTCGCAGACCTCCATCCCAACGCGCTGCTGCACCCATCGCACAGCGCCATCGATGATTGAGTCCACGTTGGCAGCCGTGGGGGTGGTGTCTTCGTTGAAGGTCCCCAGCTCATTGCCATGCATGTCGCGGGTACGAGTCCGGATCAGGGCAGCCACATCCGTCACCTGCGGACGGAAGTTCAGCTCGCCTCCGACAAACACCGGGTCAGTCGGCTGGCTGGCGTCGCCACTCGCATCGAAGAACACGAAGCGGTACCAGCCGTTGGCGAGCGTCGCGGCGTCCGAGCTGAAGTCGCGGTAGTCCGGCCGTGCAGGGTTGGAGTCCGGGACGAGGGTGTACTGCTCGATGGTGGTCCAGGTGCCGGTGGAATCCGGAGCCTCCTGGAGATGCGCCTCCACCCACGGGTCCTCGTCGAACCTCGGCGTGGGCCGCACACCCTTGAAGCTGACGACGTAACTCACTGGGGCTCTCCCGTCGCTCCTCGGACCTCATGGCCCGACGATGGCCGCATAGCCGTCCCTCGTGGCCGTAGGGGCGCAGCGATTGTGCTCTTGGTGTAAGTGCCCTCTCTGGGCTTCAAACCACGTACAGCGCGTCTACGGGCCGCGTTCCCAACCTCGTCCCGAACGAAGGCGTAGACCTCCAAGGTGCCACCCTGCGGCAACACCTCGGAGGTCGTGATGTACTGACCGTCCCAGCTGGACACCGCCCGGTTCACCGTTACCGCGAGCAGCTCGGGCTCGTCCATGGTGTACGGGATCCGCGTCCGCCCGTCCGGCAGCCTGTCCGGCGTGCTGAGACTCAGCTCAGGCGGAGTGGTGTCCAGCTCGACGATGACGACCGCGTACGGCACTACACGCTCCAGGTACCGGCGGAGTTCTTGACGAAGACCTTGATGATCTTGTCGCCGTCGCCCGCGCTGGCGGTCTCGAGGTCCGCACCCTTGACGGTGGTGGTCTTCCCGGCTCCGGCCGAGATGGCCTCGACGCCGGCCACGTTGGCGCTGCCAGCGGCCGTGCCGAGCTGAGTGCCCTGGGTGTGGGTGGAGTTGGTGGCGGGGACGACCTTCACCTTGTACTCCGTGACCGCGATGTCCGAGGTCCAAGCGAACGTGACGGTGTCGAAGGTCGAGATCTTCGAGATCTTGGTGACGCTGGGAGCGCCGACCGTGACCACCGGGACCGTCGTGTCGAGCGAGATGACGTCCGTGGACTCCGCCGAAGCGTTGCCGACATCGTCCCTGATCTTGATGCGGACGGTCTTCGACCCGTCACCAGCCGTCAGCCTGACAGACTTGGACGTGGCGTAGCTGATCCACGGTGCGTTGGCTTCCAGCGTCCGGTAGTTGGCCGTGTCGAACGAGTCGTCAACGTCACCGTAGATCTTCATCTGGTAGCCAGTGGTCGGGCTGTCCGACGTGGCAATGGTGAGGGTGACGTCTCGAGAGGTAGTGGTGCCGTCGCCGGAGTTGATGGAGACCGTGACTCCAGCCGGGACAGTCGTATCGAGAGTGATTGTGGTATAGCTGGCCATCAGGTGCTCCAGTTCCCTGCGTTGTCTTGGAAGAAGAACTTGACGATCTTCGCACCATCACCGGGGCTCGCTGTGCTGAGCTCGTCGTCGGTGATGTTGACGTTGATGGTGCCGTTAGCTGCGACGCTACCACCGGACTCGATCTGCGTACCAGCCGTGTGGATTGAGTTTGTCGCGGGCACGACCTTCACTTTCCACGCCTGGCAGGCTTCGTCAACCTGGACGGTGATGTCGCTGGAATCGAACGTCGCGACAGCAGACAGCTTCGTCCGGCTCGGTCCGACTGTGATGTTCGGCACCGGGGGAGTGGTGTCCGTCAGCGGCCTCGGCAGGAAGGCCAGATGCAGCACGTGCCAGTAGTCACTGGCGGACATCGTCGCGATGTTACCACCAGCCACATCCCCAGCCGCAGCCACGTACCGCTCAGCCGCCAACACGCGATGGTCGTTACCCGTGGTAGTGGACTGGTTGGTGACGATGCTGTAGCCGCTGGGCGGCCAGCCGCTCGAGACGGTGTTGTCGTCGTCCAGCAGCCCGATCAGGAAGGCCAGCCGATCTGCGCCGGTGGTGGTAATGGTCGCGGTGGCCGGCGTCGTGGAGAGAGTGGGCGTGCCGTTGCCGGTAGCGTCTTCGAACGGCGTCCCCGTCAGCACGCAGTTCTTCACGACGAACGCCGTGGCATATGCGCCCACGGTCCCCATGGTCGCTGAAGCCGTTATGGTCGGGTTGGTCTCGGAGGCTGAGGTTGCGCGCTTCCACCAGTAGCCGACCGACTCGTTGGCGTTGTTGATCGGGGTGATGATCTCGTTCCAGCCCGCATCAATCGTCAGGTTGGCGCCAGACGAGTGCATGCACGCCACGATCAAGATGTCGTCGGTTGCGTGTGCCGGGAGCGTCGGGGTGATGGTGAATGGAGCAGTGCTGTCCGTGCTGGTAGCGAGCGTCCCGGCCGTAACGTAGATCGGCAGGGTTCCCTGCGGCCACATCGTGGGGTTGTCGCCGGTGTCGGCGGTCGCCCCGTTCACCGTCATGTCGAAGCCAGACTTGACGTCCGGCTCGGGGCTCGCAGTACCGGCCAGCGGCCAGTACGAAATCAGGTTGTCCGGAGCGATGTCGCGCGGGTCTGCACCCCTGGACAGGGCGACGATCTGCGCATCCGTCAGTGCGATGTTCCAGATGGCGACATGAGCGAGCTTGCCATCCCAGAGGTCATTCGGGGTGCCGCCGGACTGCGCTCGCCCTCCGATTCGCGTCAGATTATGAGCGTTTGGAGCAACAGACGTCGTGTTCTCAGTGGACTTCGTGGTACCGTCGCGGTACGCATACCGGCTGGCATTACCCGACGACACGAACGCCTGGTGATGCCAGTTGTTAGCGGTGAGGCCAGTAACGTTGATCTCGCCGACCGTTGCGCCATTCTTCGAGTAGACATACGCGCTAGCGGAGTACCGCTGCAGCGCGAGATACTGATCCGTAGCGGCATTGCTACCGATAGACACCAGTGTCCTGGTGACGGCGTCGGTTGCGTCTGACTTTCCCCATGCGCTGATGGTGAATGGGTCCCCCGTGACACCCCCCCCTGCATAGGAGGGGGAGTCACAACCCGCATAGAAGCCTCGGGACATCTTTCTCCTCTTGGGCGGGGGGGGCGGGTGTGCCCCCGCCCCTCCGACCGCTCCTACTCGCCCGCTCCGCGCGTGATGACGGCGGTGAGCCCCTGCACGACACCCTTACGAGGGTCGTTACCGGTGACGATGTTCTCCGCCTTCAGCAGCATGCGTGCGCGCTCGGGGTCGCCCTCAGAGGCCTCGATGGTGTCGTTGACGTTGGGCTCCGCGTCGCGCAGCCACAGCACCAGCTCGTTCACCATCTCGTCCTCTTCGAGCACCTCCTCCTCGTCGGGACCGTCGCCGATGTCCTCAGCCGAGGCCGAGTTGTACGGCTCGATACCGCCGTGGAGGAGACCGCGCTTGATGTCCTCGTCGCGCAGCTCCTCGCCGTCCTCCGGCAGGATCTGGCCGCGACGAGCCTCCTTGTACTGGAGCACGCTCTCGCCCAGAGGGTTCTTCCCCGGGACGTAGTAGTGCCAGCTCCGGTACAGCACGCGGTACTGCTGAGTGGTGTTCGCCTCATCACCCATGATCAGCCCGCCAGACCCGTGAACTTCAGCACGGCGTAGGGGTTGTCCACGAACATCAGCGGACGGACGGACGACTGGATCCAGTTCCGCTGGGTCGCGTTCTCGTACCACGTCTCCGTGGTGAGCGGCTGCTCGACGCGCATCTGGCCGACCTGGCCGGACGCCACGACGTACGCCGTACCCGGGGTGACGCGGTTGGAGACGTACAGGCTGACGCCGACACCCGAGAGCATCGCGCCAAGCCGGTCACCGTAGATCGAGAAGAGCGCCAGGTACTCCTGCGGGTTGATGATCCACAGGTTGTAGCTGATGCCCAGCTCGTCTTCCTCGGCCAGCTTCATGGCCTTGGCGAAGTCGTACGCCGGCCACAGCGAGTGGTTCGACGCCGAGTTGCCGGTGGTGACGACGGTGGACCAGTTGTTGCCGCTAGCCGTCCGGCTGCCGGCCGTGATGGCGGCCTCCAGCTTGGAGATCGCGATCTGGTTGATCTTGCGAACGATGGTGTTCGCCAGCTGGCGGACACGGTTCGTCAGCATCACCGAGTCGTTGCGGTCGCGAGCCTCGACGGTGACGTAGGTCTTGCCACCCCACTTCTCGACCTCGGCGACCTTCGGGACGAGCCGCTCGCTGGTGACCAGCGGGAACTCGCCACCCGGAGCGACACGCTCGACGTCACGGCTGAGGTACAGCTCGTTGTCCTGCACCTCGTCGTAGATCACGGCGCCACCCGTCACGCCACCACCAGACGAGAAGATCCGGTCGGCGACAAACCGCTGCAGCGTGAGATCCATGATCATGTGGGTAATGCGAACCGGCTGGTTCAGCATCATGTCCACGGTGATCTGGGAGTTGCTCACCGACGGCGGACCGAGCGGGTGCTCCACCGGAGCGCCCACCGGGCTCGCGCCCATCACGGGGTAGATCTTGAAGCCGTACTTCTCCTCGAGACGCTGGCGGGCAGCCATCGTCTGCGCGGCTTCGGCGTGGATCTCCTCCAGATCGACCGGGAGGTCGCGGAGGTGCTTTTCGATTGCGTTCACCTCACTCCCTCCTAGTAGAGCGCGATCTGCGCGACGCCGTTGTTGGCGACGCCAGTGATGGCGTAGCCCACAGCCACGCCGGCATCCAGCGCCGTTGCCTTGCCGTTGGCTCCGACCTCGACCTCCTCGAAGGCGTCGATGTCCGAAGCCGCGTCCACCTCGACGATGTAGCCAGCGCCACGGTAGACGTTGGTGTAGCCACCCTGCGCAGCGGACTGCGCGGCCACACCGAAGATCCTGCCAGCCGCCGTCGCGTGAGCGATGCGGATGTTGTTGCCGGTGACGTCGGTGCTGAGCGCCGGACCGCCGTAGCGGTTGCCGGAGATCATCACGAACCTGCGCCCCTCGACCGCAGCCGAGGCACGGCCGGTGACGTCCTGACCCGGCCGGTAGAACGGGATGGAGTCGGCCATGGGTTAGACCTCCTCACGGATGATGGTGCCGGGCAGCACGGTGCCGCTGGGCATGCGGGCAGCCATCTCCTTCTTGGCGGCCACGTCGGGCAGCCAGTTGGACGGGTACATCTCCCGCGACGCAGCCACGTCGCCGGAGTTGTCGGAGCCGCGCTGCTCCACCGGGACCAGTCCCGGAGCCATCTCGGCGAGGAGCTGCTGGGTCCCCTGCGGGTCAGCCTTCCACGCCTTGAGGTAGTGGTCGCGACGCGACACGGGGAACTTGCCAGCGAGAATCGCGGCATCGAGCACCTCGTCGCGCTCGCGCTCCGCCAGACGCTTCGCCGTCTCCGCGCCACGACGCGCGTTGGCCTGGACCTGCGCCCAGGTCTCGGCGTCCACGGTGACGGTGCCGTCCTTGCGGGCGGCGATGGCCGGCTCAGCGGGCTGCTCCTGCTCGGCCTCCTGCTCCTCGGTCTCCTGCGGGTCAGGCTTGGGGTCCGAGTCCAGCGCCTTCAGGATGTCCTCCTGCGTGGCGTCGGCGGGCAGCCCCAGCTTCTCCCGGATCGGAGCGAGGTCGTCCGTTGCCTTGTCGGCCACGGTGGTCTCCTTCCGTTCGCTGGTACCGGGCCGTGACTCTGCCCGGCTGGCGAAGACGGCCAGCGGCGCACCCGTTGCGGCGAGCTGCGCTGCGACGTCCTCGTATCGGATCTTGACCTCGACTGGATCGCCGAAGGTCACCTCCTCACCGTTGATCTCGAAGGGCACGCGGTAGAGCTTGCCCTCGTCGTCGTTGTCAACGATGAGCTCGTTCGGGTCGAGTCGAACCGAGCGAATCCACCACTCGAATCCGACTCCCTCGTAGTAGGCACGAGTGATGTCCGCGACCTCGACCGAGGCCGCGACCGGCTCTGCCATGCCGCCTCCTTTGATGATGACGGCCACGCGCTGCGGACCGTCGGCCTCGGCAGCCACAGGTTCACCATCCGGGTAGAACAACTCGTACAGGTCCTCGAGAGTGTCGACGCCTGGAGCATCCTCGCCCAGCAGGCTCACAGCGGTGATGACGAACAGGTGCTTGCGCCCCTGGATGTCCACATTCCGCCAGCCCTCGACAGACCGATCCGGATAGGCAATCGGCATGATGTCTGCCAACCACTCCGGCACTCCCACGTAGTCTCCGAAGAGAGTCTGCGTGGCAGCCTCGTACACGAGATTCGTCACTCGCCCCACAGCAGGCTGCTGGGTGAGCTGCTTCTTCTCGTGTCCGAACTTGATGATGGGGTTCCGCACACCGGCCGCGTTGATGGCCTGCGCAGCCCACATGAGATCTTCCTCGGTGAAGGTCGTGGTCCCCGAGCTGAGGTTGTAGGTGCCGGTCTTGGCGAGAGGCACGTGCGGGATCGTCACGAGCTTCACTCGATCTCCCCCTCAGCGTACACCGCCACCAGCGTACCCCGGCAACGCGGCCCACCCTTGCACTCCTTGTACCCTCCGGTGGGGTAGTCCCGCTCAGCCGCTGAGATGTCCGGTCCATACTCACGGCCGTCCACAGCGGTGCAGTTGGAGCAGGTGTTGGAGTCGAGCAGCTCGCTGGCGTAGATGCGCGGGTCCTCGTCGGAAGTGCGCATCGTCTCACGACGACCGGTGTTCATGGCCTGCGTGATAGCACCATTGAACTGGTCCTTGAGGTAGGCATCGCTCAACGAGTTGAGGTGCGCCTTCACCTCGGCGGCCACCTGATCAGCGCTGAGATCAGATCCCGTGCGAGCCAGTGCCGACCGTGCAGCCGCCTCGCTGAGATCGCGAGTGAGCAGTTCGTCCAAGGCCTCGGCTCGTGCAGCGATGTGTGCCGCAGCGTCGTCCAGCGCGGGCTTCGGAATCCGCACTCCCTGACGCATTGCCTCCTCCTGAGCCAGGATCGCTCCATCCTCCATCACCTCGATCAGTACGGGGCGCAGCGTGTCAGACCCGATGGGCGTGGCCTGGAGGCCGGCCAACACCTTCACGTCGCCGTCAGCGGCGATGATGAGCTTGCCCAGTTCGTCGATCTGCGCCGTGCGGATGTCAGCCCACAGCGTGGTGAGTCGGCTCACGCCATCGTCGATCTTGAAGTCGATGGCTGCGAAGTCCGTCTGCGCCGCGACCTCGTGGTCGTACGGCTGACGACGCAGCTCGCGCGGGGGCAGGTACGCCGGATTCATGCTAGCCCGGACAGCCGCAGTCGTGATGGGACCAGTCTGCGGCTGTGCGGGCACGGGCGGAGCCTCACCCCCGACGGGAGGCTCGACACCCGGCTCCGGTGTGCTCGGAGCCTCGTCTTCGTCCGGGTCCGGCGCGGTGACGAGCAGCCGGTTGCCCTCGCCGTTCGGCAGCGGAGGTAGTCCGAGCTGAGCGCGACGCTCGTCGATCGTGATGACGCCCAGCTCGAGATCGTACTGGAACGCCTTCCCGGAGGGAGCCTCGTCATCGTCCACAGGCTTCTCGGGCAGGCGATACCGCTTCCGCAGGGAGGACTCCAGATCGCCGTCAACCGTGATGAGCCCCTTATCGACCATTGTCGAGAGGTCCGCCACAGACAGACTCGGGTCCTCATTCCGCTCGAAAGTGAGGGCCGGAACGTTGGCGTCTTCACCGAAGTTCCAGTCAACCCAGTTCTCGATGATCTGAAGGTTGAAGTCCTCGACAAACCACAGGGCAAGGGCTTCCTGGGCGAGAGCCGTGTAGTCCACGAACTCCTCGCCCAGTGCCCGCGAGCCGGTCTCCGTCTGCCCGAGCTGAAGGAACATCATCAGCAGGCTGCGGGCCATCGCCTCGTCCAAGTAACGGATCGAACCGATGGTGTCGGGGAGCGAGCCGGAGGTACCCACCAACGAGAGGCGAGAACCGTTCGGCAGGACCCCACCAGCACGCTCCCCGACCTTGTACTCCTGAGCCATGGCGTCCATGGCCTCCATCTGCGCAGGGGTTGCGCCAGGCGGAGCCTCGATGATGGGGATGCCGACGCCGTTGCGCTCGTGCTTGATGGCGTCAACTCGGAGCAGACGGTCCTTGATCAGCCAGTCGCGGTACAGCGGGCGCAGCATGGAGCGGCCGACGAAGTTGGCACCCTCCTGCTCCCACACGTACGCGACCAGCTGCGGAACCTTGATGACGGGAGGGTTCCAGCCGATGTTCTGCTTGATGGAGATGAGCCGGCCAGAGGTCTCATCCACATTGATCTCGCCGATCGTCTTCGGCATGCGAGGGGAGATCTGCGTGAGGTGCCAGTACACGTCAGCGTTTCGGTACTCGCCGACCTGGCTGAAGAACATGTGACCGTAGACCGGCGCGAGCAGCGCGTGCGCCAGATGACGGTCGAAGCTGAATGTCCGGTGGCTGCGCCGGTTGGCGGGCTTGTCGGTGCCCTTGATGGGGAGGCCGAGATCCTGCGCCAGCTGCTGTACCACCCGACCTTCGGCGTCCAGCGGGTCGATCATCCACTGGTACCGGCGGATCGGGAGCGTCAACCCCGACCAGATACCCGCGATCTGCGAGTCGTTGCGCATCTGGTCGTACACGTAGACGGAGTTGGGCCACCTGAGCTCAGGGACGTACTCAACGTCATCGATGAAAGCATTCCATCCAGGCAGTCCAGACCCCGACACGATTGAAGGTGCCGGACTCCCGATGTCTCTGGTAGGAGGCTTGGTAGACATGCTCGGGAGCGCAGTATAGGTGACCCCGGTAGGCTCCGCCTACCGAGGCCACCAAATCCCAGTTGGAGACTGGGTTCTCCCCCTCTCGCGCTCGCGTACGCGCGAGGGAGGCTACACCAGGTAGTCCCGCCCAGACGACCGAAGGTCACTCCGGTACGTCAGCCTGACCAGCCGGATCGGGGTCGAGCCGAAGCTCACGCCCAGCCCGTCACCGATGGCGCAGACCACATGCCGAGGAACCCCGGCACCCTGGTCGCCGTAGAACACGCCATCCCCAGCCTCAGCCGAGGCGACGGGCTTCCAGGTGCCCTGGTTGATGAGGGTGCCGGTGTAGCCCTGACCGTCGTATCCACGCCCATTGGGGTCCGGCAAGCCGGCAGCCTTGTGGATGAGCGTGAAGCTGCTCGAACAGTCCAGCTGATACCACGCCAACCTCGAGAACAGGTCGTCGGGCATCGGCCGGTACTGGCGATAGACGTAGAAGGCGCGCAGCGCATAGAACCTCAGCGCCACAGCCTTGACACGCGCTCGCTGCGCGGCCCGCGTACCCGCCTGCGCCTTCCGCGCCTGGAGCTCAGCCCGAGCAGCCGCCACCGCGCGGCGATGCTGCCGGATGAGCGCCTGGTCGTACGCGCCGAGGAACGGCTCCAGCGCCTTCCACACGTCGGACCCGGCGTACCTGCCGCTGATGGGTCCGCGCCGAGTCATGTAGGCTCGGCGGAACCTGAGCAGGTCGTCCCGCGTGCGGCTACCGAAGCCACCCTTGCGGTTGTTGGTGTGAGGCAGCCCCTTGGCAGCCAAGGCGCGATGCAATCCGTTCTGCAGCGCCTGGACTGCCTTGGAGGTCTGACCGTACTTGACGACCATCAGTTGGGCGGGGCTGCGGTGTCGGTGTGCTCGTTGGAGGGGTCCTCGGTGACGAGCACCTCGTCCTCCAGGTCCTTCATGGGGTCCTGCTGTCCGGACTCGATGTCCTTGACGACGTCGTCGATCTCCGGGTCGGCGAGCAGCAGCTGGTACTTGGCCATCAGGTCCTCGTAGTTCTTGATGACCTGGTCGAGCGCGGTGGCGCCAGAGGTCACCGCCGAGCGGAACTGGTACGACCGCCCACCGAAGAACGCCATCGTACCGGCCAGCGCCGTGACGAACAGCGCGACCACGCCGTTGTCGGTGTAGAAGTCCGACCCGGCCGACACAGCCGCAGTCAGGAACGTCACCCACGCAGCCGCCAGGCCACCGAGCGCCGTCCCGGAACCGATGTTCACCCCGATCTTCGGGTTCACAACGGGAGTGTTATCTGCCATCGTTACATCTTCCTCTCGAGAAGGTCGTGCGTGATTGACTTGGAACTGGCCTTCTTGGGAGCGAGCACGACATGCGCTCCCTGGTAGGTGGACATCATCACGGCGTCGCCTCGGTCCGGACTGGGCATCCCCCGCTTGCGCATGTCCTCCTTGCTTTCGACCTTGATGCGGCCTGAGGAGTTGATCTCATACCGCACAGACAGCAGCTGCGAGTGCAGCTCCTCGTCTTCGGGGTCCAGGTCGATGAGCCCCTCTTCGAACAACTGGCGCAGCCGCCACCACTGCTCAGCGCGCAAGTTGACGAACTTGGTGGGCTGGGTGCTGGCAGCCCCAGCCTCGAATGCACGAACCTGTAGCTCCTGCTCAGCCAGCCGGTCGAACACGCCTGCGCCAACGCCGATCGTATCGACCACAGCCTCGGCAGCCTTGGGTCCGTCGTTGAGGATCTTGGCGACCGCACCCGCCGTCTTCATCGTGGACTGCTTGTGGGTGGCGAACTCCAGTCTCACCACTCCACCCCGGTTGCGGTATACGACCGTCTGGTCGTCACCGTACCGAGCCACGTCCACCCCGTACGTTCCAGGGCCGAAGCCCGGCAGGTCGCGCTCGATGGCCGCCCGCACCATGGCCGGCGTGATGAGCGTGTCGTCGCTGACCTCGGGGAACAGCCCCAGGACCTTGGACGTGTAGAGCGGGCTGTTCTCTCCCCAACGCTTCTTGCGCTCGTCGACCCAGGTCTTGGACACGAGCAGCTTGGCGACCTTGTCCGGCACGGGCTCGCCCGTGTATGCCGGAGTGTCGAATGCCGAGATGCGGATGTTGTTGTAGCCCGAGCCAGGAGCGCACAGCGTCGCGAAGTGGGAGCTGGGGTCGTCCGGGTTGCCGATGGCCACGACGCGACAGTCATCGTTGGTGACGAGCGTCTCAGCCGCGTCGAAGATGTTCTTCGGTACGCCGCAGGCCTCGTCCACTACGATCAGCACATGCCCAGCATGGATACCCTGGAAGGCTGTCTCGTTGTGGTCCGCAGGCTTGAGCCCCTGCGCCACCAGCTCGTCATCACCGAAGTACCAGTTGGCGTCCAAGGTGATGCGCCCCGGCAGGGGCTGCGGGTAGCTCTTGGACTTGCGATGCACGGCGCGGATGTACCGCCACAGGATGGCCTGGATCTGCCGCCAGGTAGGAGCGGTCGTGATGACGTATGGATCCTCCTTGGTATTCAGCCACCACGCCACGATCCGGCTCATGATGTGGCTCTTGCCGGTACCGTGGCAGGACTGCACAGCCGTGAAGCGGTGATCCACTACAGACCGACAGATCTCCTCCTGCTTGGACCAGACGAACTCACCCAGCCGATTCCGCGTCCACCCGGCCGGGTCCTGGTCGTAGGGGTTGTCTGTGAGTCCTGCGCCGCGCATGATGTGCTCCGTCCAACCTGCAGGCAGGGTGGTGCGCGGCTTGTTCAGGACGAGACTCGCTCGCCATCCGCCCTTGGGGTCGTACTCCTTGATGCGAGTGACCCCAGGGACGTAGCCTCTATTGGAGCGCCGGTTGAGGCTCACTTGGCCGCCAGCTCTTCGCGGTTGGCGCGGAGGACCTCTCCGTCATGGAACATCACCATGTACTGCCCATTGAGCAGCTGATGGATCACCTGAACCTCCTGACCAGCCCGGTTGAGCCGGCCAGCATCGGTGGGTCGCCACCACACCCAGCTCCCCACTTCAAACATCCGTGATCTCCCGCGCCATGCGCAGCTGAGCCAGGGCTCGATCTGCCACCACCACGTTCGCTCGCAGACGGCTGGCGAGATCACCCTTGGTGGAGTTGGAGTTGCCACGAATGCGCAGCAGCTCCACTTCCACGATCTCGAGGAAGTCGTCAGCCCTACGGAGGATCTCCGAGCAGGGATCCGGGCTCTTCCTCCGGAACATCGTCAATAGGCTCATGACAGGCAACCTCCCGGTGCCGTCTCGGTCCAGGGGTCGAAGTGACCCGTGGAGTGGTAGTAGCGGATCGCACGGGAGATGGCCCACACCGGGTCCAGCCGCTCTGCTAGCGAGCCCCAGGTGTTGAGGAACTGCAGCAACCCCGACGCCGTGGTCCCGGGCGCATCGTTGATGGCCTTGGGATTCCAGCCAGACTCCCTGGGGATGATCTCCAACAGGCAGTACCGCCCATGGGCGTCCACGTCCTGCTGGTCGAACGCGGCCTCCACCATCGCCCTCACCCCACGCCGATCCAACACGGCGTACAGGTGGGCGGGAGTCCGCTTGAACGCGCGGACCTCGCGCAACAGCTGGCTGTACACTCGCCTCTGCCAGCGGTAGACTCCGGTCTCGTGGATGAGCTGAGCCTTGATGGTCTTCTCGACCACTCCGCTCCCGCGATACCGAACCTGCCTCGGGGTGACGCCGGCCAAGATGGCCTCCTGCACGTACTGGCGTCGGACCGCGCTGATGTGCTCGGTGTGCTGCGCTCGCGCCTTCTGCAACGGGGTGGCGTGGTCGTGGGCGTCTGCCCTCCCCACCACCATCCCCCAGAAGAACACCACGCCCAACAGAACGGCGATTCCCCACTTCTGGCTTACACTCAAGATCCAGCCTCCAGTTCGAGGAGTCGCTTCCGCACCACAGCGGGAGCTAACTCCTGTTGTTCTGCAGTCAGCTGGAGGTCGCCGAGCACAGCCTTGATCAGCTGGCCCATCAGCAGCCCCCACTGCTCCGCAGCCCGAACCCTCCGCTCGTCCAGTTGCAGCTCGAGAGCCGTCTTGGAGTAGCGCATGAGCCGGTCCATGGCTTCCTGCCTGGCGCGGATGTAGACATGCAGTGTAGCCTTGTTCGACGTCCGTGTCTCGTCGATGCTACCGAGCGAGTTGTGACCTCGTGTCCGACTCAGCTCAGTTCCGACGATGTCCTCCTCGGTGAGCTGAGCGACCGCATTGTCGAACCAGAACACCTCTCCGGCCGCGATGCGGATGCACAGGAGGATGGCCTCGGCCGCGTCGATATCAGCCCACGCACCGAACCCCTCCCAGGCCTCCTTGCGCATGCGGGATGCCTCAACATCAGGCAGCGCCCCGCCATGAGCCTTACAGGGTCCTCGGTCCGTACCAGCCACACCCCAGCCTGCTGGCCGACGACAGATACGCCCATCGGCAAGCTTGGCTCCGCACACCTGCGAGTTCAACTTCGAGGGGCGTCCCATGCGGTCACCTTACCCCTTTCCGTCGGTTGTTGGCTACTTTGCGCAGATGACGCAGGTGTAGAAGCCACATGCGATACGCGCTACGCACATGCTCCTGCCCCACCACCCACAGCCCCATCTCCCGCAACACCGCATCACTCACAGGACCGGTCTTCTTGGCTGGAGCGGGATACCACGCCACGCCCCCGCTCCATCCAATCCCCGACATCCCTCGCCCCGCCACGATCCCCGCCAAGTAACACCCAATTCTACATGACGAGATACCGACCTGCCCCGTAGACCCCATCCCCCGGAGCACAAAGTCCTCAATCACGAGCATATCCGGATTCCACATCTCGACCAGGCGATACAGCTCCATCGCACCCTCAAAGTGATCAGGCATCTGGATCTGCCCATACACCTCATCATTGCGTCCAGCCACCGCATCCGCCAGATCTACACGCTCGTCTACCCTCACCCGCGCGCACACCCAACCTGTGGTCGCGCCGGCATCAACTGCGAAAATCCGAACGTCCATAAACAGCACACTCCAATTCCATGAAACCCCTTACCCCCTTCGGGGGTAACCCTTTCCCGCGCGAGAGAGCGCGTACGCACACCCGAGGCCAACCTACTCTCTTAGCACAGCACTTCGAGAGAGCGTAGCGTACGCGCGCGAGCGAACCCCACGCATCTAACCACTGGCCTCGGGGGCGCTCGTACGCGCGGGAGCCACGTACTCCAAATGCCGAATCATGTGCTCAGCCTCAAACTGATACTTCCACAGCACACTCCTCGCAGTCTTCCTCCCGAAGCCAGCCATCAGTGCTCCGGCAGCTTCCCGCGCATCCTTCACCAGGACCTCTCCATACCGATGGATCCACCGCTCCCAATCCAGCGTCGCGGCCTCGGTACGCACCTCGCCGTCGTGCGCCAGGTACTCCCAATCTGGAATCCCCACCGCCCGCAGCTCCCCTCCACGCCACAGCGTGTACGTCTGCCGACACGTCCACGCTACCCGGTTGGCCATGCGCTTGTCCAATGCGCGGAGATCTGGCGTCACCCTCGCCGGCCAATCCCCCACCACCCGACACACCGCATACATCCACTCCAACCGCTCCAGCTGTCGCAGGGCTGCGGTCTGCGGGGTGTATCCATTCCACCCCTCAATCGCCACAGCCCCGCTAGGATCCTCTCGAAGCCCTACGATTGCCTCGAGAACCTCTGTCTGGTACCTTTTCACCCAAAGCACAATCGCTGGGCCTCCTAGGCCACGCTAGGGGGCTATACGGCCATCGTACGTACAGCCCCCTCGCCCGGTTTACACGCTACCTACCTTCGCACAGCTCCGCGCGCACGCACGATGGGCATCCGGGAGTCGTCCGGAACGAACGTCACCACGACACGGATGATCCGACCGCGACGCACCTGCCACGCCAGCCGGTACCGATACCTCACAGCGACAGACTGGCAGATCTGCATGTCGCGGACGGTCCCGCCCGCCACATACACGCCGTCCACTCGCGCCACCGTCCGCAACGTCCCCGGCAGACACACGCCACCCGTATTCCAGGTTGTCGCCACGCTCAGCACGCCCCAGCGGTCTCCTCGCACCACGGACGCCGACGTACCGGCGCTCTGCCCCATGGCCGTACCGGCGAGCACCAACGCGCCGGCCACAACACTAACCATCCACTTCCGCATCCGGAACCTCCTTCGGAGTGTACATCGGGTTGAGCGCCATGAACTGCTGGTAGGCTTCCTCACTGACGAAGTACGCCAGCGGCCTAATGCAGCCATCCATCACCACCCACAGAGCATGGCGCTTACGCCCAGGGAGGAGGCCGCTTTCGAGCCTGATGTTCACACTGCCACCGGACTCAGCTCGCCCTCGCGGATCTGGCGGAGCATCTCGTTCAGTGTCAGCGGGCTGGCATCGGCCAGCGCCTGCAGCGCCGAGGGGTCCACGCGGTACATTCGCGTCATCAGCCGGTACAGCCCAGCCGGGTCTCCGGTCTGAGCGTCGTACTCCGGCAGCCCCGGACCGGTGAACAGGTGCTGCCAGTCACCGGTGATTTCCTCCAGAATCCGCCGACGCACACCTCGTGCGAACTCAGTCTGCGCCGGGAAGCCGTGCAGCGCTCGGTGGATCTCCGTCCACTCGACCTCGTTGAAGTAGATCGCCATCTTCGGGACCATCATGCCCTCGCTGCGCTAGGGTCAGCCATCCACTCGGCCGCGTTGATCTCGTCGAACTTGCCCTCGTCCACCCGACCTCGGATGGTGCAGGCGCGGTCGAACGACGCCTTAAAGGGGCAGTGCCCCAGCTGGTAGCACACCGGCCGGAACGCGGCGTCGGCGATGTGCTGATACTGCCAGGTGGGCTGGTAGGCGCGGATCGCCATGATGATGCCGGCGAACACGACCCTCCAGACGAACTGCGCCTGGGTGCAGAGCCGGTTGCCGGCGTGCTCCAGCAGCGAGCGCAGGTTGGTGATGTAGTTGAGGCGGGTGGGGGTGCAGTGCGGGAGCAGCCCGCGAGCCTCCTCAGCGGGGACACCGTTGTTGACGAGGTAGTCGTACACCTCCTGGATCCCGGTGATCGCTCGCTCCCAGGCTGCGGCCTCGTCGGACCCGGCACGGATAGTCAGCGGCAGCTGCACCTTCTGTGCGAGATCCTCCACCACGGCGAACCGCATCGACTCCTGCGCGTAGCACGCCGTGCGCTGACGCACCATCTGGTGCGTAAAGGCGCGGTCGACCCCCTCGATGAAGAAGTGGAACGTCACGGCCTCCAGCGGAGCCTTGAGGTGGGTCTCCATCGCGGCCTGCCAGTACTTGGACCGGTCGGCGTGGGAGATGTCGTTGAGGGAGTAGGTGGGCTTGCCCTCGTACATGCGGCACATCGCGGCGATCCCGCCCAGCGGGTCCACCGGGGCCTGCAGCAGCCGGACAGTGATGCCACCGTCCTGGATGGGTGCCTGGTAGTACTGCTGGGAATCACCCCACTTGATGATGTCAGATCCTGACACGCTTGCTCCTCGTGAGTGGAAGGATGGCCGGGCCGCAGTTGTGGCAATGGTGGACGGCAAGCGGCCCGTCTGGACCGTCCAGCTCGGACAGGATGCGGGTTGCTCCCGCGTCCCCGGCGTCAGCGCCGCAACGCACGCAACGCCAGGGGCACGGGACGCCGACCAGATCGTCCACCAGCCATTGGCGCTGGCAGGCGATGCACCACGCTCTGCGTTGCGCGTCGTCGTCCCACACGCTGGTACCGAACCGATGGCAATGCGGGCAACGTACACGGCTGATGATGAACGATGACGCCCCCGCCGAGGGCTCGGTCACCTGGTCGTCCTCACGCAAACGAACCGGCCACGTGGCCTGGCCCGCTGCGACGCGCAGTCGCATGTCGTGCATGTAGCGGATGACCGCATTACTGACCTGAACCTTGAGGTTCAGCTCTTCCTCCTGAGCCCGATACAGCGCGAAGGCTGTGGGCACGTCAGTCAGCAGCCTAGCGTCAGCCACGGTCCACCGCGCGGGCTGCTTACGAGCGTAGCTAGCGGGAACGATGAGCCTGCTCACGGCGCTCCTCCAGCAGCTGGACATCGCGGTTGTAGAACTGAGCCTCGGGCTCGGTGATGTGCGCCTCGAACAGCCCGCTCGGGTTCAAGTAGCACTCCATGCGCAGCTCGCGCAGCTCGCGGTGCCGCATGGACCACGGCTCCAGCATGATGGCGAGGTCGGTGATGTTGCCCTGCGGGTCCTCCCGGTAGACGATCTTCCGGCCGGGAGCCAAGACCATCTCGTGCTGCTTCACGACTTCTCCTTGAGTCGATAGGTTCCGCCCGGATCCATCTCAACGATGGACTCTCGGTACCACATCGAGGCGTACGGACCCCATTCGCCACGAGCCCAGTACTTACGAGACTCGTCGCCCATCTGCGCCCACACAGCCCAGTGGTGAGGCCGCTTAGCAGCCCCACCCTGAGCGTCCTGCTCTACCAGCTCCGGCTCGCCCACAGAACCATCTCCGTGCCGATGATCATGATCAGCCAGACCAAGATCAGCGACAACAGCACCACACACAGGAACGTGAACAACCGAGTGACCCAGTCTTTCGGCATGAGCTGATAGTTCTCCGTGTTTCGCCAGGGGACCTGTGTCATCAGCCCGTGACCGGCGGAGCCTCGCGACGCGGGGGCACGCACGTCACCACCCGGCGCAGCACGCGCCGACCGTCGGCCGTCACCGCTCGCAGGATCTGCGTCCGGCGGAGGTACGGGGCTGGACACGTCTTCCGCTTGGGCACCGCGCAGCCGAACTTGATGCGCCACTTGATCCCGGCGGTACGGAGCGCGGTGCAGTCGCGGACCTTGGGCGGAGTCGGCGGGGGACCGTAGGTCGGCGGAGTCGGCGGAGGGTTGTCGGCCGGGGGCTCCGGCGCAGTCGGCGGGACCAACGGGCTGCAGTCCACGCTCGCGCGGGCCGCCACCGACCACGCCCCACTCCATCCGATGCGAACCAGCGCCTCGACCGTGTGGACGCCGGCCAACGTCAGCGGCACCACAACCTGCGCGGTCGGGCCGGTCCAGGTGTGACGGCCAGACACGACCTCCACCCCATCCACCAGGACGCGGTACTCGCGGGTCCGAGTGGAGGTCGGGTTGTACCCGGTCCAACCGAGCGTCGCGGCTGAGCAGTTCACCGAGGACCGCTCGGTGTCGGGGTTGGCGGCTGCCGGGGCAGCCATGACGCCGCAAGCGAGAGCCGCCACGGCGAGGGCACGAATGTTCACTGGTTCTCCTCGGAGAGGGAGTGGATGAGGTCGTCGATGTGCGGTGCGTCCGCCAAGAAGCGATACGCAAAGTCCACACAGGTCTTCAGGTTGTCGAACGTCCCGGTAACCGGGCGGATGACGATGTGATGGACGAGGCCGGTTCCCTCGATCACGTCTCCGTCGCCATGCTCGTACTCGATGTCGGGCTCAGCCCACACCTCGTAGCTGTCGCTCTCCATGAGCAGGATCGCGCCGTCACGGCCACGAATCATGTGCTTCTTGATCATAGGTTCGTCTTCCTAGTCTTCGGGGTCGATGACCCACATCTGCTGGACATAGATCTCGCGAGCGGTACGGAATCCGGGCTTGTATCCCCGGACGAGAACCACGTCGCGTCCCAACTTGGTCTTCCAGATCTGATCCTTGAACTTGGGATAGACGAACCGATTATAGCGGAGGTTCACCGTCTCGGTTCCATCGTATCCCGCGATGAGCATGAACTCGTTCAGCTCAGGGTTCTTTACCGTTGAGGGGTCCAGCTCCTCCCCGGTTCTGGCTCGGTTGGACTCGAAGATGTCTCGGAGGTTGAGGTGGACGGCGAGGCCGATCCACACGATCTCCACATCCTCTCCAGATTCGTAAGGCACCTCCAGGGCTGTGTGCGTGGGGTTGGGGAGCTGAGTATACTGGGCCACAAGGTCTCTGGCTACAGCCAGCCTACGGTCCAGTGCAGTGATGTCGAAAGGATCGTCCTTAGATGTGAACTCCTTTACCTTTGCGATCGTGGTAGGTCCGATCCCGCGCACCGCCAAGTAGTCGTCCCACCGCTTGACCGGGTTGAGCCGGCGAAACTCGATCATCTGCTCAGCCGTCTTCTGGCCGATGCCGCTGATCTGGGAGAGGCCAGCGCGGAGAACGCGGTCGTTGGGAGCGTACCAGGTAACGCGCGAGCGACGAGGGCTCGGCGGGAGCACGCGAATGCCGCGACTGACGGCGTCCCTCAGCAGCTGGCTGTGCCGGTCGATGGAAACTGCACCGGGGATCTTCTTCGCGTTGCCGGAGTCTCGAGGCGTCTTCGACAGGCTGGCAGCGTAGAACACCGCAGGGTGGTGACGCTTGAGCCACATGGTCCAGTACGCGATCAGCCCGTACGACGTGCTGTGTGCCGCGTTGAAGGCGTAGGACCCAGCCGTGATGCACATCCCCCAGATCTTCCGCGCGGCCTCCTGGTCGACGCCGCGAGCCTGAGCCCCATCCCAGAACCGCTCCCACTGACGGTTGAACTCCTGCTCGCCGTACTTCTTCGAGATGATGCGGCGGATGTAGCTCGCTGCGGTCCAGTCGAACCCACCGATCTCGGTGACGATGCGGAGGATCTGCTCCTGGTAGACGATCTGGTAGTTGGTGGGGGCGGTGATCTGCTCCAGCAGCGGGTGGATCAGCTCGGGCTGACTGGCGCCACGCTTGATGTTGATGTACTCGAAGGCAGCCCCGTTGTGCAACGGGCCGGGACGAGACAGCGCGTTGACGTCGCAGATCTCCTTGAAGGTGTCGGGGCGCAGCGCCCCACACACCGACCGCGTCGCTCGTCCCTCGAACTGGAAGATGCCGACCACGTCATTCTCACGGAAGCCCTGGATGGTCTCCTCGTCGTCCAGCGGGAGGTCATACATCTGCTCGATGGTCATGCCCAGCTGACGCAGTGCCTCAGCCAGCAGCGCCATCGTGCTCAACCCGAGGAAGTCCAGCTTCAGCAACCCCTGTCGCTCGGCGTCGTACTTGTCCATAGACACCACGTCGATGGGGTGTCCGTTCACAGTGCGGTTGATGACGGCGGTGACGTCTGAGATCGGACCGTTGGAGATGACGAGCCCAGCTGAGTGCACGCCGAACTGCTTGACGTTTCCTTCCAGGTCCATGGCGAGCGTGATCTCGGGGTGGCGCGTGAGGACCTCACCGGCTTCGTCGAACTGGCTGACTGTGTCCTCGATGGTCGCGCTCGCGCGGAGGTCACCGGAGCTGCGCTCCAGGAGGAGCCCCTTGATGACGTCGATGTCGTGCTTGGGGATGCGGTGCACCCTGGCCACATCGTCCAGCGCCAGCTTCGACTTGAAGTACGTGAAGGTACCGATGTTGCTGACGCACTCTGCCCCGTACTTCGCCACCAGGTACTCGCGCACTTCGTGCCGCCGGTCGGAGTCGAAGTCGAGGTCGATGTCGGGGAGGTCAGCTCGGCTCACGTCGATGAACCGCTCGAACACCAGGTCCGGGAACAGCATCGGGTTGATCTCCGTGATGCGCAGCAACCAGCACGCCAGCGAGGCAGCCGCAGAGCCACGTGCCGGGCCGACGACGATGCCGTGGTCCTTGGCGTAGCGGACGGCGTCCGACACAATCAGGAAGTAGTCCGTGAAGTCCTTGTCCTCGATGATGGCGACTTCTTTGCGGAGCTGAGTGCGGTACCTGTCCTGCTCGTCAGCGGGCAGCTGGTCGCACTTGCGGTATGCCCAGCCAGCCTCCAGCCAGTCGCGCCACACTTCGCTGCCAGGCCGGCCATCGTCAGACGGGTACCTCACCATGGGGAGCTTGGGGAGGGTGACGTTGCACTCCTGCGCGATCAGCTCGGTATTGACGACAGCCTGCACAGCCTCTTCATGACTGAGCCCGGTGTCGCGCAGCTTCCGGTAGACGGACCTGTCGTTGGGCGGAGGGCACAGCTGAACGTCATAGCCCCAGTCCCGCGCCATCTCCTCCAGCGTGCGACGCTCACCGGGGCGGATGTTGTGGAGGACCTGCTGGATCTCTGACTCGGTGTAGACGGTGTAGTGGCAGTCCAGCGTCGCCACCAGCGGGATCCCCAGCTCGCGCCCGATACGCGCAATCATATGGTTCGCACGACGGGTGATCTCCAGTTCGGGGAAGGCCTGAACCTCAAGATAGTAGGCGTCCCCGAGCCAACGCTTGAACCGGCGAGCGAGCGCCTTGCCACGAGCGTAGCTCGCGTCCTCGGGGGCGATGTGCTTCCCGCCGACGAGGCTGGTGAACAGCGCCGACCCCGTACACCCGGAGAGGACGATGAGCCCCTCCTTGTGCGCATTGAGCATGTCCCAGTCCACCGTCGGCTCGTAGTAGAACCCAGCTGAGTTACTCAACGACACCAGCCGCATCAGGTTGCGATACCCGATGTCGTTCTTCGCGAGTACGGTGAGATGGTTCTTGCGCTGGGTGGCTTCAGGGCCGACCTTCCCGGTATAGATCTCGCATCCGTAGATCGGCTTGACGCCGGACTGCTCTGCAGCCGCTTCGAGCTTGACGTGGCTGGCGATGTTGCCGTGCTCGGTCATGGCGAGCGCAGACATCTGTAGCTCCTCAGCCCGACGGATATGAGCCTCGGGGAGCCCATACCCGTCCAGATAGCTGAAGGTGCTGTGGTGATGCAGGCTGACGAACCGCATCGGCTTGCGGTTACCGACTCTGCGGGAGGCGATGCTCCGCTGGCGCATCTCACGCCGCACCAGGACTGGATGGTCGTGGTGGCAGTGCTCGAACGCCTTGCCCTTGATGTGTTCGTTGCCGAGGCCCATTTCAGAACTTGAACCTCTGCGGAGGCTTGGGCGAGAATACCACAGCAAGCCAGGCCAGCACACAGACCAGCCCCAGCGAGCCCAAGATGATCCACCCGATAACCAGGGCCACTGTGTTGAGGAAGTCGATCACGGCATCAGCCCCAGCAGGTAGCGGGCGGCGAAGACGTTGTAGTTGATGCCGTCCAGCGCGGAGTCCAGCGCCTCGGCCTCAGCGCTCGGTGTGGGCTGAGTCACGGAGTGCATCAACCGAGCAGCCTTCGAGCGGACGTGATGCGTGGCGTCAGCAACATCGAAGCTGGCCCACAGGTCGCCACGCTGCTCGTTCCGGTTGACGTAGATCTTCAGCGCCCTGAACATGACGTCCAGCTGCTGCCGGTTGGTCAGTGTGTCCGGGATGCCGAGCATGTCCAGGGTGGCCCCGATCGGGTCCGGGGGCGGGAGGCTCATGCGTGCTGCTCCTTCCATTTGTTGATACGGTCTATGATGTACAGCTCCGCCTCGCGGAGCGTGAAGACCGTGCGCTCGTGGATCAGCCCACGGTTCCAGTGGTTCCTACGGAGGAACCCTACCGGACCGAACTGGCGTTCGGCGGAGTCCAGCTGCGACTTGAGATCGTCCAGTACTGCCACCACGCGGTCGGGGTGGACGATGCCGGCGAGGACGGTGTACTTGTCCTCGTCGTAGAGCAGCCCGTCGTACTGGATGCGATGACGCTGCAACCAGTGCCGCGTGTCGGGGTCGGTTGAGTCCAGCCGCAGGTACGGGCGGGTCGTCGTGATGAATACCTCCGCCTGCGTCCGCAGCGAGTACATCAGCTGGTACGCGAACGGGTCCACCGGCATGCACCGCTTGCCTCCGCCCTGGCGATAGGCCAGCTTGACCTCGCGGTAGGTGGCCTTGGGGATCCCGAGCGAGTCGCTGAACTCGCCGACTCCGTCGTAGTCACGCGGCAGCGAGTGCCCGAGGTACGCCTCGGCGAACTCGATGAAGTGACCGTGGTAGTCTCCGAGGGTGCCGTCGATGTCGATGGCGACCACAGGGAGGATCGGCCGCGAGCACTTAGTGCAGAGCATTCACGACCTCATCCCACACGTCGCTGAGGAGCACGTTCTTGTCCCACTTGCCGAACCGGCCGACGTTGAGCCAGTCAGCCTCACCGAACTGCATCTGGCTCGGGATGGCCACGGACACCGGCTTGGTGATGCGAATGGAGTCCGGGCTCATGGGTGCGCCAGACTCCCACCACGCCTTCCCGAACAGGCAGCTGTAGCGGCACCCAGGGGTGTGAGGCTGTCCGTCGTAGATGATGGAGTTCTGCCCGATGCCAGTGGCCGGCGTCACGTACACTTCCACCGATCGGTAGTTCCAGTTGGGGAACAGCGCCTTCAGCGGAACAGCGTTGATGACGTAGTCATACTCGCCGACCAAATGGAGCGGACTGAGCGGACCGAGGACAGCGGGCTGGATGAGGTCCTCGTACATGTCCCACAGATATCCGTACCAGCGCACCAAGTCCCACGCGTCCACGGGCTCGTTGTCGGCGGGCATTGAGTCCCAGCTGACCGGCGCCATCAGGTCGCCGTAGACCTTGAGCGCGTAGTACTCCTTCAGACCGAGACGACGATACAGCACAGCCCCGTCCGGCCCCAGCTCCATCGGGGTGTTTGGGATCGGCTTGTGCAGGTACATCGCGCCACCCACCGGGGACGGATGCTTCTTCGAGAGAATGGCCACGTCATGCCCAAGCGAGCGGCAGGCGTGCGCGGCAATCAGGCCAGCAGGCCCAGCCCCGAGCACGGCGATGTTCATCAGATTGCCTCCAGCTTCGTGTTCGGAATCCAGGCTCCGCTCTTGCGAGGGAACTGGATCCACAGATTGATGTAGGTCCGGCAGTCGGACTCGTATCCCGCGATGCTCAGGGACACCTGCCCCTCAGCGCCGACGGGGATGGTGTTGCCGTACTGGGTTGTGTGCGCCTCGATCACGCGAACTTTCGATCCGCGCTTGATGGGCTTGGTCACCTTGTCTCCCTGAGGATGTCATGGAGGGCAGGCTCGACCTTGATGTTGCCACCCTCCTTACGAACCATGCGAGCGGTCCACAGCGTGTTGATGATGAGGTTCGCCATGTCCCGGTGGACGTTGAGAACCTCCTCGAGATCCGGTCGGCGGAAGCTGGGGTTCGAAGTCAGGAACTTCGAGAGCCCAGGCTGCTGCCGGATGTAGTCGCGGATCTGAGCGGTGTTCTGGTCTGCATGCTCGGCGTCGGTGATCAACTCATGACTGCGTTCCCGGTAGCCGAATCCCTTCATCGAGTACAGCGTGTCCATGAAGGCCACAGCGTCCTTGACGTGCTGGCGTGTGACGAGGATGGACTCGTAGTCCTCTGTAGAGCTGAATGTGCGGGCGGCGAGCGCGACCGCCACGCGAGCGATCTTCATGCGGATGTCAGCAGGGAGGACCAGCGGAGGGTCGTCCACATACCGCTCACCCATCTCCTGAGCGAGCCGGTACACGCACTGCTCCGCGCCTTCCGCCCACACCACCTGGTCCTCGGTCCGCGACCACACCCAGCGTATCAGCGCCTGGCATGCTTCAGCGGTGTGGGTGAGGCTGGCAGCGTGGTAGGTCTGGTTGATGACTTCTGTCGCCACGTCGCCAGCCGCCACAGACATCGCCAGGTCGAACCGGCGGATATCCTCGTATGCACCGATGAGCGGCCGGATAGCCTGGATGCCGTAGGTGTAGTCGCGCATCTTGCCCTGCCGAGGATTCCCCAGCCACAGGAGTCGTGTCCGAGCGTGTGTGCGCTCCGTCTGGATCTTGGTGAGCTCAGCCAGCCCGCTGCTACGGATCTGAGACATAGAGCTGATGTCCTCAGTGCTCAGCCCGCTCACCTCATCGAGCACGACGAGCCGCCGGTCGTTCAGCGGTATTGCGCCCCATGTGATGGCCCACTCATTCGACTTCCCGCCGAACTGCTGCAGACCACCGACGACGCCGGCCAACGACGCCGTCTCACACGCCACCACCTCACCCGCCCCGTAGTGCGCAGCGAGCCGCTGGCTGGTCTCCGACTTACCCGTACCAGTGTCCCCCACGACCAGCGCCTGCAGCCATCCTCGGGGCTGTAGCTCACCGTCAAAGCGGAACGCCAACACGCTATGCCACACCAAGTCCATCAGCGCGTGCATCTCGGTGCGTCCGTAGATGCGTGTCACTCCGGCGCTCAGCTCGCGTGCGATGTCGCCCAGCTTGCGGAGGGGGCGCTGGTTCCCGCGCGGACGGAATCGGCGGAGCAGCTTGATGTCCTCCTGCCGGAAGTCGAATGCATCCACAGAGGTGCGCAGCGGGCTGAGGTCCCACGCGAGGAACTCATTGCCCTGTGTGCGCGGATCTACATGCAACGCTCCGACCACCTGGACGGTGTTGTTGGGGAGGGTGTCGTGACGTCCGACCGACGTGATCTTGATGTTCTTGTATGCGCCTGCGCCATCCGCATTGGTGTGCTCTACAGACGGACGAGCGTACAGGGTCTCAATGGCCTGGTAGCGAGTGACCGTGATGTCGAGCTTGTCACACTTCACCGCGCCATACGTTTCACGGATGAGGTTCGTGAGCTGCGGCTTGGTTGAGTTGATCATCTCGAGCACGATGGGATCGCCGCGTTCGATGTCGAGTGTGTCATCCCCCTCAGCCCCGAACAGCGGACAGCGCAGACACTTCTCCCCGGCGTCGCGTGTACAGGTCAGCTCGACCTCCTTGGGCACCGAGTACCCAGGCTCGCGCTTCCCCTTGATGGTGACGGTGAGCCGCAGCGGCTTACCGAGTCGCTCAGAGTCGAACGAGTCCAGCACGTCAGCGTCATACGGGTCCAAGGTCTCGGGGTGCAGCTTATCCGAGTCCCAGGGGAGTGCGTCCGCGAGCAGCCGCTGGAACTGCTCGGGGGTACCACCCTCCGTCCAGAAGTCCGAGAGATCCTTGCCATGCTTCTCCGTATGCGGGAACGGAAGCACCACCACCCTCACCTCGGCTGCAATGCGAGCCAGGGCTCGACCGACCTTGGTGTTGGCCTTGGATCCGGTGTCGTCACAGTCATGGCAGAGATAGACCACTCTGTCCTTGAACAGCGTATTCCAGGAGCCCATCCAGGTCCCAGCGCTGGCGGTGCGGGTGATCGCGGGGAAGCCAGACTGGATCGTGATGAGTGCGTCCCACTCACCCTCACAGATGATGATCTGCTGCGGATCGCCGGCCATGATATCGATCGGATAGAGTCTGGGCTCACTGTGCCCGCGCACCTGCCAGATCTTCCGGCCCGTCCGCTGCGGATTGAGGTCATAGAACCGCACATTCACCAGCTGGCCTTCCGCGTCACGCACAGGGATGGTGAAGACCCCTTGGTCATCGTCCCATCCGATCTCATAGTTCTTCATCGTATCACGAGTGATGCCACGCCGGCCAACCAACATACCGTGTAGCGACTCGTCCCTCAGCAGCCGCCGACTCCAGCTCGCGACTACTTTCTCACTCGGAAGATCCTCGTCGCCCGTCCTAGTCTGCTGGCTCCCACCAGGAGGCGGAGCCCAATCCTCGTATGCCTTCACGAGATCCTTGAGGCTTCCTCCACCGCACTTGCCACACCACCACACTCCATTCTCGAAGTTGACGGTGGCGCTCCGCCGGGAGTCGGGATGAGTAGGACAGTACATGTCCTGCTCACCCCGCTCGCGCGGCGGACCAGCCAGATAAGGCGCGAGGAGCTTCTCTGCGCTACTGGGCACCGGACGACTTGGAGTCGATGAAGGAGTACATCACGGACCGCACCGCAGCGATGTGCCGCTGAAAGCTGCGCGGTTCGACCTTCACCTTCTGCTGCTCGTAACGAGCAGAGATCTCGCGGACGCGCTTGGTGTTCTCGAACACCCAAGACACACGCGTGTCCTCCGGATCGTTCGGCAGCAGCCACTCCATACGGAACTTGTGCCCGTCCATGTCGAGCACGGCAGCCAGTGACATGTCGGTCGTGCGGAAGTCATCCGACTCCGACGACTCGATGAGAAGCTCCTCGGCCACTAGAGCCCCTCCTCCGACTCCTCGTCGTCGGCCTCCAGCCGCGCCACGAGGGCATCCTTCTTGCCGATGGTCTTCAGGCCGCGCGACTTGCACTCGGCCTTGAGGTCGGCGAGGTCCCACTCCTCGTACGGGAGCGTCTCCTCCTCGTCCTCGTCCTCGTCCTCGTCCTCGTCAGAGGACTGGGCCTCCTCGATCGCGGTGATGAGCTTCTTCCGCTTGAGGGTGTCGGACTTGGCCTTCCCGAAGATCTCGTCCGGGTCCAGCTCCATCTCCTCGGCGACCTCGATCAGCTCATCGAGGTCCATGCCGGAGAGGTCCATCTCCTCACCCTCCTCATCGTCCTCCTCGGGCTCGTCCTCGGGCTCGTCGTCGTCCTCCGCCTCCTCGTCCAGCGGCATCATGCGGCCGACCTTGGGCGAGGGCTCGCCGTTGTAGGTGTCCGGCTTCAGAGCGATCTTGATCGTCTGGCCGACGAGCTTGTCGGTGTCGAGGTCGCCGGCAGCCTTCTTCGATCCGGGCTTGACGAGGCCGACAGCCTCCAGGAACTCACGCAGCTTCCACGCGGCCTGCGCGGACTCCACGTTGATGTACTCGAACACGGACGCATACCCGGTCCACTTCTTGCCGACAGCCTTGAACTTGACCTCCAGCCGCTCGTCCTTGCCAGACGGCTTCGTGAGGTCGCAGGCCTCGATCTTCATCTCGTACACCGCCGGGGCGGGCAGCCGCTTCATGCCGCCGGTCTCGACGTCAGACACGTTGAACTTCAGCTTGGCCATGTGAGGCTCAGCTCCTCTTGGTTGCGCGACGCGGGGTGCGTCGCTGAGTGGTGTTGCCCAGACCGAGGTTCTGCATGATCTTGCTCATGGTCGGGTCGAGCATCTCGGAACCCAGCAGGTCGGTCTGATCCTTGGCGTGGTAGTCGGGGTTGGCGTCGAACTTGAGCACACGCCTCCCCTTGGAGTCGAAGGTGTAGTAGCCGACGACATTCATGTACCCACAGATCTTCTGGGGCATTCGCTGCCCCTGGATCCATGGCATGGCGAGCACCTCTCCGGTCTCCGGATCCGTAGCGTCGAAGGGGTGCGCCGTGATACCGAAGTTGAAGCCGGGCAGCTCCACCACGTCTCGCACCCATCGTGCCAGCCGGTCCATGTTGATGCCGTACTCGCCCTTGTCGAGCCCGTAGCGAGCGCGATGCGGCTTCTCAGCCACCACCCTGTCCCAGATGTCGTCCAGACCGATATCCTGGAACAAGCTGATCGAGTCCAGCCACACCCAGGGATGCTTGCCAGAGCTGGCCTCGTGGCGCAGGTACTCGAACGCCTCGTTCATGGTGTCCCAGTCGCGCATCACCCACTCATACACATTCTTCGTACGGATGGAGCGTGTGTGGTCTACGGGCGGACGCAGGATCAGGGTGTCCGGCCACCCGCCGACCAGGCGTGTCTTGCCGATGCCAGGCCGGCCATAGAGCATGAAGTTGATCTTCTTGTCCTGGCCGATGAGCTTGGGTCCGCTACTGGACACGCTGGCACCAGTCCGGAATCCGCGCTCGGAAGAACACTTCCATGAGACCTCCAATCTGAGCCCTGAATCGGGGATACTCTTCCATGGGATGTCCCATGCGGATCACCAATGCGTCGGCTCCTCGGTTGATGAGCTCTTCGATGTTGCCGACCTCGATGCAAGCTCGGCACAGCGTGCACGCGAACCACACCGGGTCCATGATCGCCGGAGGCAGCCCGCTGGCCTCTGTGATGATGATGGGGCCGACCGTCTGATACAGCCAACCGCTCGTCAGGTCGGGCTCACCGCAGAAGTCACAGCGGTATGTCTGCTTGGGCACGGGCACAATCACCGCTTGCCCTCGTCGTAGATCTCGTGATCGGCATACGGGTCCCAGGTCTTCATGACGGAGTCACGGAACGACTCCCAGTCAGCCCCGACCTCGTGCAGCTCGCACATGTCGCGCATGCTGCACATCGAACACGAGTTGCGCCCCGGCTCCTTGTACACCAGGTCAGGATTCGCCCTGAGCTCCTGCATCCTCAGGAACTGAAGCTTGAACCGCTCGATGAGCGCAGCGCGGTCGTTGGGTGTACGGTACGTCACCTCGCGATGGAACAGCGGCGGAGGCTGGTTCTTCGACACCGAGCCAGGGTAGTCCGGTCCGAACTCCTTGAGCTCCTTGGCGGTGGGCTTGTTGAGGTAGAGCCCAGCCTCATTCTGCGGGCGGTCGTCGCGCTTGGCCTTCCGCAAGAAGGTGTACACGATCCCCTCGAGATCCTCGTTGGGACCGATGATGCCCTGCTTGCGCAGCCACCAGGGAGCGAACGCCCAGTAGCTCCCGTTCTGCTCGTCCAGCAGCAAGTGGCTGGTCTGGATCGACTTGGCAGTCTTGTAGTCGTTGAGGAACAGCCGCAGATTGGGTCGGTACCGCCACACGCCGTCGAAGGTACCGACAGCGTAGCAAGCCACCTTCCTGTCGATCTTGATCGGGACGCGGAACACCTGCTCAGAGGCAATGACTTCCCACTCGTCGTCTTCACCGAAGTGATCGACGTAGTTGTTCATCATCTCGACACCCAGCTCGAGAGCGTCGTGCCACGTACCGTCTTCATCCTTGAAGCCGTACTCCCACTGAGTCTTGAGTTCATCTTCGTAAAGCTGCTCGAACGTCTGAGCAGGATGCGGGCCGCGCTTGATGCCGGGTGGATACCGCAGCTCCAGCGCCTTGTGGATCAGGGTGCCGAATCGCAGCGGAGGCGCAGCCGTCTTGGGGGCGAGGTGTTCCACGTATGCCCACCACCAGGACTGCTGGCATCGGGTGAACGTGGTACGCTCGCTGGTGCGGACGAGAGGTCTGGTCATCGCTCCTTCTATGATCGTCTTCGTAAGGGTTGAGCTGGGGTCGTCCGTCCGGGGTACGACCCCAGCTCTGCGCGTGTGCAGCAGGCTCTCACCTGACCTGGGAAGCCTACCCTACTAGGTACGCGCTGAGCAAATTGTTGGGGTTAGCAGGCACTTCTTGTATTGCAGCCCTGCGCGCAACGGGGTCCAGCCCCCACAGCCGCCAGCGCCAGCGCCGGGCAGCATTGGTGTGGATGCCTGAGCCGGTAGCGACGAGCGACGTGCGCCGCACCGCGTCCACCTCGAATGGATAGGCCAGCTCCAGCGTCGGAGCCCTGCGCCTTCCGGCGAACCTCTTCACCCACACCGGCCAAAGGTCAGCTGTGACAGTGTCGGTGAGTCCCTCTTCCAGCCATCGATCCTGATCGTTGTACGGGACGTGGCGATGCAGCACCTCGTGGAGGAATGCGTACATCGATGCTTTGGACCACGGCCGCTTGCCGCGATGGACAGCGAACGAGCGGATGTTGATCGCCAGCACGCGCTGGACCTCGGTGTAGTTGGCGGCGAGGTCGCCGGGTGCCCAGGGCACAACTGCCCAGGCATCGTCGAATGTCACGCTCGGAGATGTGAACTGGTCCACCGCTCGAACCTCTTTGGGCTCCAATGTGACCCCTGTCACCTGGCTCACCCAAGCAGCTGTCTCGACAGCGAGCTGATTCTCCGGGGTGGTAGCGATCCCGGCGCGGATCGGCCCCATCAGTGCCCACAGCCCTATTACGACCAGGGCTGCTGTAAGAACATCACGCCGAGTCATCACTGATTCTCCTTGTACGCCTTGCGGCGCTGGTCGAGGGTGTCTACGTTGATCTCTGTCTTGGTCTCGAGAAGGTCTTTGATGATCTCGTCAACGGTGTTGACGGTCCAGTAGTAGTAGATGTCCATCTGAGCCTGACGAGTCCGCCCCCGACGATCGATGCGGAACTCGACCTGCTCCTGGTCGTCGGGGTCCCAGGTCACCTGCAGGATGTGAACCGAGTCGGCGCGGTCGAGGTCGATACCGAGCCCGCCAGCGAAGGTATTGATCAGCATGACGCGTGGACCGCCATCCTGCTGGAAGGCTGCCTGCGCCGCGTTACGCTCGCTGGGCTTCTGCTTCCCGGTGATGGTGAGGTATTCAATGCCAGCCTGAGACAGACGAGCCTCAACCGCAGCCAGGAGCTGATTCTCAGGAGCGGCAATCACGACCTTCTCATCACCGTCCTCGTCCGCTCCGCCAGTGATCCCTCGGATCTCGAGCTGCTGCATGAGCTGGTCGATCTTCCCAGACATATCGTTACGGTAGGTCACCTTGCCGTCGATGTCCTCGATCTCACAGCAAGCGATCTGCTTCAGCCGGAGGTAGGCAGACAGGTGGTTCTCAGCGGTGATCCGCGCACCAGAGTCGAGCTTGGAGTCCATCGTCTTGTCGAAGTCACGGTACTGACGAGCCTGCGACGGACGCATCTTACACCACACGTCGTGCACTCGCGGCGGAGCGTTGGTCCGGGTCTCGGCTCGCGTTCGACGGACCATGTGCCGCGCCAGCGATGCGTAGAACTCGTCCTCCATGCCAGCCTTGATCTTGGGGAGGAACGTCTTGCCAGATGCGGCCCAGTGGTTGTCCTCAGACTCCATCCACCGCTCCATCCACTGCCACTGGCTGGTGTACTCGTGCGGGTCGATCCAGTTGAGCGTGCCCCAGAGGTTCATCGGGTTGCCACCCATAGGCGTCCCGCTCAGCGCCCAGCGACGTTCGGTGTGGAGCTGGCTGAAGCCCTGATGCGCCTGCGTCCGGCGATTGGAGAGTCCGACCTTGCGGAACTCGTCGATGATGACAGCGCCCCAGCTGATCGCGTGCAGCTCGGGGTATGGCGCCACCAGCGGGTGCTGCAGTTTCCCATTGGACATGGCCGGCTCAGCAGTGCGGTCGCGCTTCAGCCTGATCATCTCCGGATTGACACACAGCCAGAACTGACGCCCCTCGGCTGCCAGCCGCGCGGCCTCGGCCACAGCGGTCTCGCGTTGCTTGAGGGTCTCTCCGGTCAGGACGATGGCATCGGGGATCCAACGCTTGATCCTGAGCTCCCATGTCATCTGCAGCGTCGTCACCGGAGCCGACACCAGCACCGGACCGCTCACCTCAGCCTCAAGCACCGTCGCGATCAGGATCTCCGTCTTGCCGATACCGGGCTGGCTGCCTTCGATGGCGTTGCGCTCGGCGAGGTAGGCCACGTTGGCTCGCTGCGCGGCGTCCAACCAGTCGGCCATCTTGGCCGGGACGTTGTGCAGCTCGGCGTCGTCAGCGGTGGCCAGTCGTCCGAGGTTGCGCTCGGCGCGGATGGCCTGCTGCCCCCACGCCTTGAGCGCTGGGCCGAGCACCAGCCTGCTACCGAACAGGCCGCGCAGCAGCCGCCCCGTCTCCAGCGACAACGGAACCATCCACACCTTGTGGTCGTGGTTCCACTTGCGTCCAGGAACAGCCTTGATCGTTGCGATGTCAGCCTTGTCGTACGGGAAGCTCACCCCGATCCGCTTGGACCGGGGCAGCTCGAAGATCTCGGCGTAAACCTTGCTCATCAGAATCGTAAGTCCTAAGTCGTGTTCGCGATGCGCGAATGATACTGCATCGTCATCGCGTTGGCTACTGCCCTACGCGCGGGCTCGCGCGTACGCACGCCCCCGAAGCCACCCCTCCAACCAGAGCACCTCGCTCGCGCGTACGCGCTACGCGCTCTCGAGGACTTGTGCCTAGAGAGTGGTTGGGCCTCGGGTATGCGTACGCGCGCGCGAGGCACGATCCTACCACTAACGCTTACGACGACCGCCGAATCCCTTCAGATTCTCGTCGTTGGGGATGACTGCGTCGTGGACCTGCGGATAGGCCACCTGGAACCCCGACCGCCAGTAATGGCACTCAGCTGACACACACGCCTCCACGATGTACACCGGGTCGCCCCAGTGCTCGCGAGCGTCCTTGGTTCGCCGGGGGTGGAGCCTGTTTCCACATCTAGGACAAGTCGCCATCTAACCCTCCCATTCCAGGACCCGGCGGAGATCCGCAAGGTAGTTTCGATGTGTACGATAGTCCGGAGCGGAGCGATGGATCATCACTCCGTCTGGGCTGCCCGCGCGACGGATCATCCATCCATGCCGCTTGGGTTGGACGATATAGCCGTCATGTTGAAGCCGCTTGATCAACTGCTTGATCTCCTTGGCGCTGTTGGCCACCACTGCTCCTACGATTGCGTTATAGGTGCCTAGCGTGGGCTAGGAGCCACTACGACTGTGGGAGAGGTGTAAGTACCCTCTCCCACAAGTCAAGACCATCTACCAGCCGTTACGCTCGGCACACACCGGCCCGATCCCACGGGCACGGCTCTCGTCGTTGGTAAGCTGCCGGCCACACACACCGCAGCGGCCGATCTCGTGGCCGAACCGCGCAGCCGCCAGAGCCGGGTCCTCGGCGATACGGTCAACGATCTTCGACGCGCGGCCGATCCGCGACTCGTCCGGGCCATGCACGATCCGCAGCCCCCAGGCTCGCGGGCTGCGCGTGCCGAGCCACAGCTTGAAGAACGTGACGTCGTTGATGTAACGGTCGTCGTCGCTGGTGTCGAGCGCATAGCTGCCCTCGGGGATGAGCCGGCCATCCGGCGTCTCCAGGTAGCGACGGCCATCGCGCGTCGCGACATTGTACAGCTCGCTCCGGCTCGCAGGGGTAGCGTCCGGGTCGGCTCCGGAGGGAACGTCGCGGAGCGGCAGCCGCTTGAGCGCGTCGATCCAAGCAGACGCTTGCGCCACGGTAAGGGTCTCCGCCGTGCGCCGCATAGTGGCGATGTACTCGTCCACCTCCTCCGGGCTCATGGCCTGCGTGGCAGCGTAGAACTTGGGGCTGGCATCGAGGTTGCGCTCGCGCAGGAGAGCCTGGAGGTACTTGGCCTGGGCTGGGGTCGCCATGATCTTGCTCCTATGATTGTATGTCGTAGCTGGTGCTGCCGGGACAGTATAGCGCAGCCCCCACCGAGTAGGTAGGGGCTGGCTGTTACTTCTTCTTCTTGCCGTGGAGTCCGCCTCCGTCAGCAACCATCGCCATGATCTGGGATGTGGTGAGCTTGCTGAGCAAGAGGTCGTCTCCTGTGCTCGGGCGGATCCGCGTAATGCGGTCCTTGTGGATCGTCCGCAGGCCGCCAGTCGTACACCAGACCTGGAGGAGCCCCGTCTCCTCCGAGTACTGCTTCAGCACACGAATGGCGTAGTTGTCCTCCCAGTCGGCACCCTCACCACCGTCGTAGAAGACGGTGATGGTGGTGCCTTCCAGGATCTTCGCCCGCTCCTCGTGGGACAGACCCTCTACGAAGGGTCCGGCACACCCTTGGTCCGCTTGGCGCCGGGGGCGGGGCGGGTGACCTTGCCCTTGGACGGGGCACGGCGGGTGGTGCTGGCGGCCTTGGCCGGCTTCGCGGGCTTCTCGGCCTTGGGCCGCGCGGAGTGGACCTTGGTGATCTCGCCGTCGTACATGGACTTCACGGTCGGCTCGGAGATCCGCTCGCCGTTGATCCGCAGCCGCGCGGCGATCGCGCCCCAGCTCAGCAGGTCCTCGTCACGCGCCTCGGTGATCGCGGCCGGAGCCTCATCCTTGGACTTGACCTTGATCTGCAGCTTGGGCGTCTCCTCGGCCTCGTGGACCATGAGGAGGAACGCGGCCTTGCCCGTGGGGATGCCGAGGTCCTTGGCCACGGCGGAGACCTTCTCGTCGCCCTCGACGGTCCGCTCGACCAGCGCCTCGGTCAGCGCGGCGTCGTCGTGCTTCCGGCGGGAGTCGGTCTTGGGCTCGTCGTTGGTCTCGGTCTCGACCGGAGCGGGCTTGGGCTTGCGGGTACGGGTGGTCTTGGCGGGTGCCATGTTGTTCGCCTCCTTGGCGGCCTTGGGTGTGCGACCTACACTGCATGTCTACATCCGCGCCAGGAACTATGCCCGAACCTCGACAGCCCCGCTACTCTTATCGAGCAACGGGGCTGAAGGAAAAGTCTGCTATTTGCGGAGATCTTACCGAAGCGTCGCGCATGGGTAGAGCTGCAGCCGCTGCCGTCGGCGCTCGCGCGATTCCAACGAAAGCTGGTATGCACGCACCTTCTGCGGATTGGACTCTGCGACGATCTGCGCCTTGAGACTGGCGATGGTCTCTTCGTTGTCGTCGGCGAGGAGGTAGCGGATGACGTTCCCGCGCTCACACGCATCGAACAACCCCTGCTCCAGCTGATCTGCGTTGTTGTTGGTATACATGATGAGCGCGACAGAGTTCATCGCTGAGAAGATCACGAATCCCAGCAGGCTGAACACCAACAGTTTCTTGACGGTACGTGCGGGGAGATCACTCATTGCTTACCACCATCCGATGAATCGTCCGAAGACGATGAAGATGACCGTCCAGTTCGCTGTGACCCCGATGGCGATCGCAGCTGATAGAGCACTTCGAGAGCGAGGACCGGAGGAATCAGCCCTGCGAAGAACATGCACCCGACCACCAGCACCGGGTCCCCATTCCCTGTCACCACCAGGTACACGAACGATCCCGTCCCCGTCAGGAACGCCGTGATGGTGCTGAACGCCACCCAGGGTCTGGGGCGCCAAGTCCGGACGCCCCTTTCTACCGTCACTGTTCACCTCTCACCCCTGCATCGATCAGCATGTCAGGTTCCCTCCTGTCACGGACCGATGAACGAGACGACCATGTGGAGGTCATACGCCGAGCCACCCCCTGCGTTCGGCCGGAATCCGAACTGCATCGTCGCGTTATTGGCCAGCGCGAGGAACACGATCGTCCTGGTGAAGTTGCCCTGCTGGTCCATCAGCTCCAACCCTGCGTTCCCGGGGTGGTCGATGTTCGACCCTGAGAACAGCAGCTCCACGAATCCGGAGGTGATGACGTTACCCCGCACCGTCATGATGTAGCTGCCAGCGAACGGGAGCACCACATTGGCCGAGTTGGGAGCGTGCATGCCGGCCGTGTCCTGAACCTCAGTGGTCCAAGGCACAGCATAGTAGACACCGCCGGTCGTGAGGTCGATCCCAGTGATGTTCGTCAGCGAGCACTTGGGAACGGTGAGCACGTCCGATCCGCCGGGGCGATGCTGGCTGACGTGAGTTCCGGGGGCAGCCTGGCCAGCGCCGGAGCCCAGCGCCCGGAGCGCCTCGGTCCCAGCGCCCGCACCGCTGCTCGGCTTGAGCGAGGTGTTGATCTTGGCAGCCGTGACCGAGTTGTCCAGGGGCTCGACCTGCTGACCGAAGCGCGGGTCGTTACCGGCAGCGGCCTGCTGCGCCCCGGTACCGAGGCTGCGGAGGGTGGCCTGCGCGGCAGGGCCGTCGGAGACCTGAGCCGCGTTGATGGTGACCCATCCGGTGCCCATGTCGTAGTACAGGGTGCCGTTGTCGGTTGCATAGTAGAAGCGAGCCTGCTTGCCAGGCTGCGCTCCGGAGCTGGCCGGACGGTTCGACAGAATGCCCTGTCCGTAGATCACAGTCTGGGCATCCAGTGCCTGGGCCAGCTCCATGATGTCCTGAGGGACATCGGCCGCGTCCGTCAGCGACGGATACGGGAGGCTGAGGCGGGTGGTGTTGGGCAACGGGTCCTCCCTCGTTACTGATTAGCGCGGACGTCAGCGTACGTCGCGAAGTTGTCCTTGACTGCCTGGTAGTCGGCGTTGTCGGTGCGGAGCTTGAGGTAGTCCTGACCCTCGTACACCTGGTGGAACAGGGCGAGCCCTGCGGGCTTCTGAGCCTGGAGCGCAGCCAACACGCGCACCGGGTCCGGAGTCTCAGCGGCGTAGGTGATCACGGTGATCCGGTATGCACTGCCATCCTGCTCGCGGAACAGCACGCGCTTCTGCCCGGTGAGGAACACCTGGGCAGCAGCGATCATCGCTCCGGGGCTACCTCGGCGGAAGCCACTGACAGACGTGATCAGCTGGCGCATGATGACCGGCTCAGACACGCCCCGTGGAATCGTCACTCCGACGAACTGCGCCAGCCAGGGCAACGCCTTGTCGGGGATGAGATCTGGATCCATCACGACAGACCAGCCAGGCCTGCCGCGAGTACGCACGACGGTCGAAATGAGACCCTCATCCACGACGACGACGCGCGTGTCCGGAACGTCTCGAGCGAGATCCTCAATCTCCTGGAACGGAGCAGCCACTGCCGAGATCAGCTTGGCTCCTGCCCAGTCGTTCGTGGGATCTCCGTACAGCGCGGGCTCCAGCATCCGCCGCAGCTCACGCGCGTAGCTCTCGAGGATCGGCGAGCCGTCAGGGTTCTCAGTGTCGCCCGGGATCACCGGGGGCGGAGGGGGTGGAGGAGTGATCCCTCCGCCGAACAGCAGCGGCAGAGTCATGATTTATGCCTTGGTCGTCAGGAGGCTCAGCGCCGGAAGCGTACCGCCACCACCACCGCCACCGCCAGCCGGGATACTCCCGCCACCGAAGTTGTCGATGAGCGGAACGGACAGTGTGGACTGCCAGCCTCCCCAGCCGATCGCTCCGGTGGCGGTGTGGGTTGTATCGGTCTGTGCACCAGCCTGCGTCCACACCCCGGACCTACCACGCCAACCACGCATCTCTGTCCCTTCCATCTCGAACAGGAGATAGTCTCCGGCAGCGAATGCGAGGGTGGCTTCGCTCAGGGTGGTCTGGAAGTCCTCGTCGATCCTGATGAATCGGAAGGTGCTCGGAGCGATCAGCTTGAGCCGATAACCGTCATACGCAGATCCGGGCTCAGCCTCGATGTTCTGGAGTCTGAGATCCAGCCAGACGTCATTACCAGTCGTGGGGGAAGCAATCAGCTCGAAGAACGCGAACTGATTCGCATTGAACGGCACACCAGCACCCACCCACCGCCCCATCGCCAGGACCCCGGAGTTGGTGGCCCTGGCGCGGTTGGAGGCGACAGACTGCGTGTTGTTGTACGACCCATGGTCGTGAGCCCAGTTGGAGCCCACCACGCCATCGGCTCGGTTAAAGTCGTCCAGGATCGGAAGATCGTACGGAACAGGCATGTCTAGGTGTTCCTCCTACTGGTGGGGCGGACGCCCGTCTGCCGGACCCCTCTGGCCGGCGTCTCGGGCGGAGGCGGAGCCACGGGGATCTTGTTGGTCTGCGTGGGTCCGGTGGTGCTGTAGGTGGTGCCGATGATGGAGTACAGCCGATAGCTGTACGCCTGTCCGTTAGTCAGCCCGGTGTCGATGAACCCAGTGGAGGTACCGACGTTGAACTGCGTGCCGTCGTTCGGGCTGGCCGGGGCTGTCGTCCCTGCCTTCCGCACGACTCGCACAGAGTCGTAGCTGCCGGTCGGAGCCGTCCAAGCGAGCGCGATCTGCCCATCCTGCGGCGTCGCTGTGAAGCTGGTCGGAGCGTTCGGCGGCGTGACCGGAGCGGTCACCGGGCGGATCTTCGCGTAGATGGTGGCCTGGACATTGTCAGATGTGAAGGTCGGCCCGAACACGGTCTGGGTGCCGTCAGCGTACACGTCGTTGGCGACCTTGAGCGCAGCGTTCACCGTCTCGTAGCTGTACTGAACCTCTCCGCCTCCGGCGCTCCGCGCACCTGTGTGAAGCCCGAGCGCCACCTGCTGCTGGGTGGTGGGTCCGGCCACAGGGCTCGAGAACGTGAACACCTGATCGCTCTCAGCCAGGTTCGCAGTCAGACTCTTCTCCTGGCTGGTCCCGAGCAGAGCCCCGCTGGAGGCGAGGCGGACTGTCATCTTCATGGGCTGAGTGGACGTACCGAGCCCGTCGCCACGCATCAGCACGCCACCCTCGTACACCTCATAGTTCGCCGGCATGGTGAACTCGAAGATGCGCTCCATGTCGGCTGACATGCCCTTCCAGCCGGTGGCTCCCTTGGCGAAGCGGCCGAGCAGCGTCACGCCCGCAGGGGGAGTGCGCGTGTCGTCCGGGGGCGGGGGCGGAGGTGGAGGCGGAGGCGGGGGGGGCCCGCCCGGCCGGGGGGGATGCGGGGCCCTCACCGTGGCGCCGGGGCCCCCCGGGCGGCCGGAAAGCCCCGCGCCCCCGGCGTAGTTGC
>ERZ761578.11-NODE-11-length-59987-cov-7.781853_pt1 | contig 59987 bp, 118 predicted proteins | sample MGYA00512170_ERZ761578 | MGnify/ENA primary metagenome ERZ761578 (study PRJEB28899, sample SAMN03785562) | bioreactor sludge metagenome | biome: EBPR Sludge; feature: EBPR Bioreactor; material: 0.22µm filtered reactor supernatant | place: Saint Lucia: Queensland... | reverse complement strand
GATGTATGGAAAGGTCCGTACTATCAACCGTAAGAAGATTCGTAACCTGGTCGATGGACATTTGCTTTTCTGGCGCGATTTTCTCGCAACCTGGAAAGAAAGTCTCCCGAAAAAAGCCAACTAAGTTTCCCTTGAAAGGGGAATAGATATGCCAAAGAATAAGATTCCAGCAAAGCGTTTCTGGCAAGATGAAGCGTTGACTTCTTTTCAGGGTATCACGTTCAATGGAGGTCCGGGACAGCTCATTCTTCCAACAGGTACAGGAAAGACTCGCATTGCCATTAACATAATGGAAACCCATACTAAGGGAGTAGGGCGTCATGGGTTTTATGGGGTCATCGTTCCTCGCCTCTTGCTTTCAACGCAATGGATACATGAAATGGCAACCCGTTTCATGGGGAATGATAAAAAGGCAGGACTTGGTATTCCGGTTTCTTTTATCATCGTTAGTACCGGCGGTCTTACGGGAGAGATTCTTAATCCTATCCGCGCAGCCTTGTATGCCGTTATTGGCGGTGCTGCGGCTGCTGCGGTGGTTGTAACTACAAACGCGGATGAAATTCGTTCGCAAGTTTCTATGCGGCAAAGAGAGGGAAAGTCTGCAATCATAGCCGTTTCAACGTATGATTCCTCTGCTCGCCTTGCCGAAGCAACAAGGATTCTTTCAGATGAGGAATTGAAGGAACGCGAGGAGCAAGGGCGCAAGACTAACAACATTGGTCCGATTGATATTTGTTTCTACGATGAATGTCATTACCTTGTTAATGGTCGCCTTGAACAATCTACTAAGTTTGAGGCAGCGCTGGATATTAATGTAACTTCTAAGGTCTTTATGACCGCAACCCCTCGCATTACCTGCGATGATTGGGAATATGCGCCGGGCATCGAAGCAAAAGGGATGCAAAACCACGAACGTTTTGGAGAAGTTGTTTATTCAAAGACTCCCCTTGAAATGATTGAAGCAGGCGGAATTGTTGCGCCAAAAGCTTTTATTGTTGGTTCTAATGAGACTGACAATAGCGAACTAACAGAAGATAGCGGTAAAAACAAGCTCAAGGTTTGCCATGAAGCCCTCTCGCATCTTCGTAAGACTATCGCTGAAACTTCCTCGGCTCCAGAAAAAGTAGGAGCAAAGATTCTTGTTGTCTGCGATGGACAAGAGACTCTTCGCCGCATCTTTAACAATGCAAAGGTTTTTGATGCGTTCCGCGCTGCTAATCCAAAACTCAAGATTTTTGGCCTTTGCAGCGATTTTGGGTGCTACATTGATGGGGAATTTTTTACCCCTCCTGTTACAAACGCTGTTAAGGATAAGTTACTTCTTGCGCTAAGGAACTTAAAGCCAGAAGATGAAGCAATCATCTTCCATGTTGACATGATTTCGGAAGGGCTTGATGTTCCTGGCATTAATGCTATTCTTCCGTTCCGTAACTGCGGAACAATCAAGTTTTTACAAAATCTTGGAAGGGCAACTCGTCTGCATCCAGAAGATGCAATCCGCATCTTTGAGACCGGAGAAATCAAGCCGAACAAGAAGGGGAAGGACTATATCAAACCTAACTGTCTTGTTTACTTCCCTTATCTCTTTGCTGGTCGTGATGATGTTGTTCCTGAATGTCTTGATATGATTTTTGCCATGATTGAGCATTATGATTTCGACTCAAGCGAACTGGTGGAAATCAGTTTCAGCTACCCGGCGCAAATCCCTGATGGGTTTGAAACTCCTGTTAATATGCAGGCTCGGAATTCTCCTCTTGCGCAAGAAATCAAGAACTTGCATATTGAAGAAGTTGATCACAGGTATGGACTAAGTAAGTATCGCTGGTCGAGATGCTTCTTCAAGACTCTTTTGAATCAACAAAAAATAGATGTCACTCGTATTTTAGGAAAACTTCAGGTTACTCCAAATGTCGTTTTTGACAATAAGTGAAAACGAGCAGGCTAAACTTACCTTTGAGGCTTGAACAGTATGCAGAAACCCATCTCCATCGCAGAAAAGACAATCTTCTCGTCTAGATGGTTGATGGCTGTCATGTCTCTTGGCCTTTCTATTGGTCTTGCCCTCTATACCTTCAAGTTCTGCCAAGAACTCTACCATATGGCTTCTACTATCCAAAGCGCAACTTCGGAAATGACGATGCTTGCTTTGCTCGGACTTGTTGACATTGCAATGGTATCTAACCTGGTAGTCATGATTGCTATTGGAGGCTACTCAATCTTTGTACGAGAAATCAATCCGAAGGATATTGAGAATCGCCCTAGATTCATGAACCATATCACAGCTTCCGGTCTGAAAGTGAAGATGGGTTCATCCTTGATTGGTGTATCCTCTATCCATCTTCTCAAGCGATTCGTTGAAACAGCAGAACACAATGGCTCTGGAACCGATTGGAACCAGATTGGCGCTCTGCTCGCTATTCATGGCATCTTTGTTGTTTCTACAATAGCATTAGCATACATTGATAGGCCTTATCCATCCAAGGAAGAAAAACATGCGTAACTTGTTTGTTATACTCTTTTGCGGTTTGTTTTTCTTGACAGGATGCGGAGAATGCGCCTGCGGTAAAAAGAACAAGAAGCAGGAAAAAAAGGAAGAGCAAAAACAAGAAGATGGAGTTATGGAATTCCAGAATAACGGAGAGTTCCCGTCTTTGCCGCCAGGATCTTTTTAAGAGAAAACAATGTCCAACGAACTTCCTATTACTGGTCAGATTTTCTTTCGGGATACTTATAATCCAGAAGACAAAAATACTGCCGCTCCCAAAGGTAAAAAACTGATGATGTTCATTGGGATTGTTGCCGTTCCCGAAGATACTGAAATAAAGGGAGAGCATCAATACATTCTCTTTGGTAGAGAAGAAAAGCCGTTACAGATGACAGGTCTTACTGTTATCAATCAAACAGGTCAAGACCTTACGAAAGAAGTTGCAGGTTGTGGAATCGGACAAGTTCTGTCCCTTCCTATTTGGAGAGTTTAATAATGACAAGCCTCTCGTCCCAATCATCCATCGTTCCTTCTGGTCCTGTAGGTATCCCAGTTGAAAACTTCTCTGTTATGGAGACAAGATCAAAGGTCGCCAGAGGAAGTCATATTGCCATTGTTAATCAGTCATACGAATGGAGCAACCTGGACGGTTCTCCTTCCGTTCCTGAGTATCGCGAATATGTTCAGCTTCGCAAGATGTCAGCAACCATTCTCCCGATGTGTCCTCGCTCTGGTAAGTTTTTGCTCATTCGTCAGTATAGATACCCCGCTCATTATAATGCGCAAATGAACGGTAGCAACCAGATGCACGAAGATGCATGGTTGTACGAAACTATTGCCGGTGTTATTGAGCCTGGCGATAGCCCTCTTGATACCGCTGTTCGCGAGGCTCAGGAAGAGGGAAACATCATTATTGACCCTACCGATGTTCGCGAAATCCATAAGGCAATGATGACCCCCGGCGTTACTAATGAGGAAATGACCTTCTTCCTCGGTATTGTCGATCAAGTCGGTCCAGATGGTCCTAGCGGCCTTGCTAATGAAGGCGAACGTATCAAGGCTAAGTGGATGACCCAAGATGAAATCCGTCAACTGGCGGCTCAAGGTCTTATTAGGGATGCAAAGACTCTTATTTGTCTTTATGCCGCTCGGGTACTGTAATGACAAACAAACATAAAGAACCAACTTGTATTTGCGGATGCTGCTTTCCTTCTCCTCCCGGCTCTTTATGCGGAGGAATGAAAGAAGTAGAATCTAAAGATGATGGCTGGATTATAACCAAACCAATTCGCAATTGGTGGAAAAGCCGTCTTCGCCGTATTGATTGCGAATGTCTCTTGCCTCAGATTATTGATAAGGCAGATACAGTCTCAAATGCATTCAAGGCATGGGAAATCCATTGCAAGTCCTCCCCGCATTGGGAAGGACACGATGCGGAAGCAATCGAAAACTTTGGAATGTGCGCTGCTGTTGTTGGTGCATTGAAGTCAGGTAAGCCAACGATTCTTCACATGAAGATAGATCCAGAAGCGTGCTGAACTAGCCCAAGACTAAACTAAAGCCGATACAACCCAAGCCCTCGCTTGGGTTTTTTCTTTGCAAAATCTATGCGTGGAAGGTATGGCTATAGTTCAAAATTTGCCGATTAACAAACATAAAGGAGACCAGAAATGGCTGAATCTAAGAAACAAATAGAGTGGAATGAAAATCTTGAAAAAGTGAAGCAGTTTGCGAGCGCCAACAAGAAGTGGCCCTCCACAACTTCTAAGGATGAAACAGAAAAGAACCTTGGACAATGGTGGAGTAGGCAAAAGTACCTGCTTACTAATAATAAAGGCGAAGGTAAGGCAACCCTTTCTGATGAAAGAAAGGCCCTTGTAAGCGGAACTATTGAACTCTATTCTGAACTAGAAAGAGATGGAATCTGGGACAAGAAGTATGGAGTTATCGCTGATAAGATCAAGGCTGATGGAAAGTTGTGGAAGTATGCCACAGAAAATGAAGATGAACAGAAGAGCATCCGCTGGTGGAACCAACAGAAAACCTTTGCTCGCAAGTTCAAAGCAAATCCCACCGGGTCGTTCGGCGGAATGAATCAGCCTCGCTATGATAAGGTTGTCGCTTTGATGAGAGTTATGGGCGATAACATTGATGAGATAGTTGTTGATCAGGCCTCTCCTGTTCAACAGTAAAAATGTTTACCAGATTGCTTAGAATGTTGGATATATGGTTCCTTAAAAGTCTGTCTTTTGCAGATAGAAAAAGATGGATGAAGAGGTGGAGATATGGCAAAAATTACGCGCAACGAAGAAACTAATAAACAAATCACTACAATAGATGACCAACGCCGTAGACTTGGCATTGCTTCGCTTCATGGAAAAATCAAGTCCTGTATCCACCTTCTTAAGATGGCAGATGCAGTATGCGGAGAGGCGGCAGACTCCTATATTGACCCTGATAAATCAGAAGGCCACCTCTATTCCTGCCTTGAAGCTATACATACCGCTTTAGCCGAAGTGAAAGACCATGCTAATATCGGATCTGCCCTCTGCGAACAAATTGTAGGAGAGAAAATAGTACCGCCTCTTACTAACTTTGCTAATCAAATGATTAGATACAACGAAACTCCACAAAACTAGTATCCAGGACTAAACTTTCTTAATGTAACCAGTGGATATAGAAATTTTGATATTCACTACTCAGTGGAATTCATATTATGGATATTTATAGCAAAGCAATCGAATACTTCAAAGAAAATCCAAATCAAATATTAGAAGTTTGGGATGACCCTAAAAGCCATTTCTCTGGCGTTCTGTTCCAGGCAGTAACCCCCGATGGTTCTTGCCAACCTAATAACGAAGGAGATTATTGCGGAGATATCTGCGAAATACACTCCATCGAAGCGTCCGCATGGACAAGAGAACTAGAACAAGAAATCTTGGATGACTTCCGAATCCCTAAGATATACGCCAGCCACGGTTATAGACCTAAAATAACCGTTGATATGCTCGAAATCTTCGCTGAATGGCAAAGAAAAATAGATAAGGTCTTGGGTAGAAATCCAGAAAACTTTGAATATGAACAGTAATCTCTTCGGAGGATTACCTCTTGGCGAAATTTGCGCCATTACAGGGAAATCAACTTTCGATTTTAGACAAGTAAGACCAGTAGGTAAAGTTATGTCCGCTTTCAATACATCTTCGCCTCCGTCTCCGCTTGTTCGTAAGTCTGCTTTTTTTGAGGGAGTAGAACTTCCGCCAACATTCAGAATCAGAAAAGAAATGGCAGCGCCACTTAAGGTTCTCAAAGAACTTTGCGATTACCCTGTTCTTTATATGAACTACAGAGTAATTAACAACGAAGGAGCGATTGCTGTAACAATAAGCGATAAAAATCCTACAACTGATAATAAGGAAATGACGGCGAAGTATCCCGGAGATGCCATAGTTGTGGACCTATGCTTGTTCAACGATACAAGTGAAAAATACATCCATACAATAGACTACTGGGCAAATATGCTTTGCTCCGTCCTCACCTTTAGAGGACATGAAGTATTCCTGAATGGACACCTATATGTCCCTTACGAATAATAAACTATTGCCGCCATATAACCCTGACTTCGCGGATAAGTATATAAAAGCTTCTCCAGAAACATTTAGAAAAGAATATATGGGAGACTTTCTAACTAGCGGAAGACTAAAAGGCCCAGAAGTGGAATCATTTGACCGCAATGACAAGTCCGTTAAACACTCTCTCCTGGTTGAAGAAATCTTCGACAATGTTAGTATTTATCTTCATATAACAGTAGACCCCGATGGAGTTGATTCAACCAGACATTCAAGAGTAACAATTTCAAGTATCCCATTTACAGACCCAGAATGGGGAAATAGACTCCACCACATCTGTCTTGGAAGCGAGTTCCCAAAACTCATGGACGTTCAATCAAATGAAAAGAAGTCTTATGAGTTGCATAGAAAGCTTCTTATAGAACTTGCTTATATACTTACTCTTAGAGGTCATGAAGTCTTTACTTGCTTTGTTCGAAATCCTACACCTGATAACACGTTAGAATATACTCATTTCTCTGAAAAACTAAGAGAAGAAATATCAAATAAGAAAGAAAGGGAAACCATCAATGCTAGTTCTAGCAATACTTAAACTGATTTTTGGAGGACTACTGTTCCTTGGCGGTATCGCCATGTATACAACAAATGATTCAACATTCCTCAAGATAGTGGGGGCAATTTTCGGAGTATTCGGACTGGTTCTTATCCTTCCAATGTTCCTATCGTTTACCTTTTATGCAATCATTGTAGCTCTTATTGTTATTATTGCTTTGAGCGCTATCAAAATGTTTGGTAACTAATCATGTCTTCTTCTAATGGCGAAATATACCACAACTGTAGAGTTTTGTCTCCTGATGGCATAGAAATGTTTCGCTGCCATAGAAAGAAGTTTAATTGGTATATCAAAAAGGGACTCGCTGAACTCGTTGAAGGTAGAGAAGACACGATACGCCTCCTCTTCCAGCCTAACGGCCTCGGTTGGGCTGGCGAACATTACTTCCTGCAAGATAGAGATAATAAGTGCTGCTGCTGCGGAACCTCCCAAAACCTCACAAAACACCACGTTATCCCTTATTCTTATCGAAAGCATCTTCCTATTGAAATCAAAGAATCTAACTATTATGATGTACTGCCTCTTTGCGTAGAATGCCATAATAGATATGAAATTTTCGCGAGAGATAAAAAGAAAGAACTCGCAGAACGATATAATGCCCCTATCCAGGGAATCAATAATTTCACAACCTCAACAGGGCCATGCTTCGCAAAAACATTGTTGCAACATGGAAATGTTATACCTGATGGCCGCAAACAACAAATGCTCGAATATATCGAGAAAGAATTCGGGAAGAAAAACCTTACACCGAAAGACCTGAAAGAAATAGCAAGCCTAAAAGAAAAAGGTAAACAAAGATCGGATTATAAATCGCACGCTGAAATTGTGGTCTCTTCAATAGAATCCTACCAAAAATTCTTCAAAGAGTGGAGAGAACATTTTGTAACGCATATGCAGCCGAAGTGTCTTCCTAAGTGTTGGGAAATCGAAAGGGATTTACATGGACGAACAAGAAAAAATCAAAAACACTAAAATGGAAGCCTTCTTTCCAAAGATTTTTTGTGTATTGACTTGCCTCATTGGTTGCCTAGTATTGATAGCGGCTCCATTCTACGTCCCGCTGGTTAGTATCCTCAAGTTCGTTGGAACAATGGCTACCTCCGCTGTCCTCGCTCTCTTGTTCGGAATCGTTTCGGTTAGCGGGCTAAACTTTGCCGCCAAAGATGCAGAAAGGAAAGAATCTTCTCTCACCTTCTTGGCTATGCTCTACCTAACTTCGCTGAGTCTAGGTTTCGTTGCGCTGCTCAGCTTCTTGAGAATCCTCGTTTGGTCGTTCGATCATTTTTTCAATGTTCACATCAGCTGGTTCTTAGTTCCAGCGCAATAAAGGAGATGTTCATGGATAGTGAAACTTGTAGTTCAGGGTGCCCCGTTCGTAGTCCCCTCGTTCGTAGGGCGCTGCTTCTCGCAGTTGTCCTCTCGGTCATTGCCGGCGGATATTACTGGTATATCATGAATGATGCTTCCTCGGCTTCAACGCCCGCACGCCCGCAGGTGAATAAGGCCCCGAACCCGAACAGCCAGGCCCCGACCCCGACTTCAACTACCCTGCCTTGAAAGTAAGGTAATTCCTCTTGCTCAACCCTCTTCCTCGTCTTGGGGAAGAGGGTTTTCACATTAACTGTAACAGATTGCCATATATGAGCCTAGTATTGTAGAACCCCTCTCCGTCTCTGTAATCCTTGGGAAAGATGCAGGTATATATGCTCACAATAGGCGTTTCTAAATCCACTAATATTCGTAGACATAAAGACTATTATAACATTCTCTACAATGGAGAAACAAAACTACACCACTATGGCGCTCTTAGAAGTTTGTTCGAAATGCCTGAACGATGTAACCCGTCTTTTATCGCAATCGCTCGCTCGGGAAGTCATCTGGTTTGCGCAGCATCAGTCACTTTTAATGAAGAAAGAAGCTCTCATTCGCAATCAGGATTGATTGTCTCCCACCCTCCTATTGTTGATGGTAAATACTTCGCACCACTTTTCCCTAATGTAGAAGTTATGGGATTCACAAGACCTGAGTTTAGAAGAAAAGGATTCGCAACGAAAACCTTGTTCTCTTTACTCAAAAAAGCAAATATACCGAAAAACTATACAGTCTATGTATACTCGCAAGCAATGAAAAGAATGCTCGAAAAAATAGGCTTTACTAATGTTGTAAACCTCCACCAAACAACCCCGTAATGACAGCATTCCCTCGAAAAATTAGCCTCCACGAAATAGAACCGTTCGGAGTTCTTAAAGACCTCTATATGTTCGAAATTCGAAATATCGAATATGCGAATAAGGTTGAGTTTAGACTTTTTTCTGATAGATATGAATCAAAAGAAAGCGTTATCTCCAAACTGCTTAATGAACTTGATAAAAGAAACCTCTTCATAGACTCTATTTTTGTTGATTTGGTTGTTGTTATTGAATCTGATGAACCAATAGTTATTGGTAATATACGGACGCTCCCTAATGCCTCCGCTGAACAATGGTACATTGTGAATGTTTGCTCTCAACCGGAAGGAAATAATGAAGACTTACCATTCTAAAACACAGTTTCTAGCTAAATGCGCAGCCGTCGCTGTCCCCCTTGTGTCAGCCGTAACCCTCTTTATCTACTTGTCGATTAAAGGAAAGCCAGAACTCGGCGAAGAAACTGCAAGAGAAATAGCACTTCTTTACTTGTCGTTTTGCACTCTTATCTTCTGTATCATCACCCCAGTAGCGGCTAAAATAATCGTCCGCACCCCCGCCTGTAAGGAATAATGCTTGAAGAACTATATCGCAGTCAAAAACGAACTCTTCCGTAATGACTCCGAAAGAACTTGGGTCGCTACCTTCCAATCCGAAAATGACTGCCAGGCAGTCTGTAAAAGCCTCAACCAGAAAAACCCGCGCAAAGAAACTAGACAACTCCAAGAAGTTCAATCAGAAAAGTAAATATGCGATTCCTTGTTAACTTCATATTGGTCTCTTTTGACTTCTTCATCATTGTAATCGAAATCGCTGTATGCTTCTTCCAGCTTATGCTGGAAATCTCCCTCTTTTGTTTTGAAATCATTTCTGATATATTCTTCTCATTTATCGCCTTCACTGCCTATAGTATTAGACAACTCTTTAGGTAAGAAATATGACGCTCCATAAAATCATCCACATCCTGAGATTCGTTATGTACTTCGTTACATTGGTCTACTTCTCATACCAAACATACGAATCTGCTCAAAGAAAAGAAATTGGCCTTATGTTTTGCTCGGTTTTCCTTGCATCGCTATCGCTCCTCCTGATTATAGGATATCTTACTCCAAGATGTAGAATCTGCGAAAGACAAGACCCTCCCATCGGTCCCCCAACCTGAAGGATAAGATAATGTTCGCTAGATTCCTCGATGAAGAAGAAGCCCTTGAACAAGCCAGAATAATCGGAGAAAAATGGGGATACGGAAACTGTATCCAATACCTCCAATATGCCTGGGCTGACTCCCTTATCGAAAAATACCCCTCCGTCTCCCGCTCCACAGCAGCTATAAGCGCAGGGATAACTGACCCTGAAGAAATTGAAGCCTATGCCAAAGGATTCAATGTCCTCAAAAACCCGTCAACCAAAGGCCTCCAAAATGCCGCGCAAGAAAATAACGCTCAAACAAGTACAGTTAAACCTCAAAACGCTTAGAAGAAGATCTGACTCGGCAGAAGATGAATTCAAGAAAGAATTCCAAAGAATTAATGACTGGGTACAAATAGTTGGAACAGATGCCCTTGGAATAGATAATGACCTCTCTAACCTTATGAAAATGTACTACGCGGCAAATGTTCATAGAAACTTGGCAGACTTCGTTGAAAAAACGCAATATAGTGGAGTTCAAGATATGCACCCCTTCGCTTTTCCTGATAATGATACCGGCGCTCTTGGAATGAAATCGGGACAAACCTTGATAGATAATGAGGGTAATATCTGTACCGCTGATGAGTTCCTTACAGATGGAGAAGTCTTTGTCTCCTATCCAGATGGTTCCTATTCTACTCTCAAATGGACGCAAGTAAGACCGCCAACACCAGAAGAAATGGATAAGTTCAATGGACAAAACAAAAAATAAGGTCATATGGGCAAATAAATACGTCGATTATGATAAACTCTCTCCCTTAGAGAAAAAGGCTTTCGAAATCTGTAGTAAAATAACCTATGACCACGCCGGTATCCCTCCCTACATCGACGTAGTACAAGGCACCGAAGTCTGGGCGCAAGATGGAAATGACCTTAAAAAACAAGTCATTGAGATCCTGAAGGGAAAAGCAAAATGAAGTTCTTTGAATTCTCAAATACGTCCGGCGAAATCTTCCGAGCTAAGTTCACTACAAAACAAGAAAAACTCAAAGCTTATAAACGGATGTGGAACTATTATAATAATGATAATAGACTCCATCCTATCTTGGAGTTCCTTGACCTGGCAGAAGAACAAGAACTAAAACTCTATACTAAGGCTGAACAAGGTAATGTCTGGGCTATCCAGAGATGCTTGAGAATCATGTGGAGTAGAACTGACCTGTCTTCCTTCTATGGCAAAATTGTAACTATCAGATAGGATTGTAAGGCAATGAAAATCACACCACAACAAATGCAAGAACTTGACCAGGCAACAGCACGCTATGTTGACCTCATAACTCCTTCCCTCAAAAGACTTTATGATAACCTCATAGAGTCAGGAATACCCAAGGAAGTTGCAGCCCAAGCATTAGCAAGAGCAGCATCTGACCTGTTCATATCGTTCCTTGGTATTAAGAGAGAATAACAAAGTATGGATACCGTCCTAACAATTCTCAAGTTCATTGCTATTGGCGTTGGAGTCATCATCGCTATCCCTGTAGCCGTTGTTCTTCTTGGAATGGCTGTCGCAATACTCGGCGCTATCGTTGAAGCAGGCGTCTTCCTCTTCCTCTTCCTTGTTGCCGCTGCCGCTAGCTTCTTTAATGCTTTCTTCGAAACGTTCTTTACCCCAAAGAACCCCAAAACCTAAGAAAGTTTCGCGCATATGAAAAAAGCTTTCACCCTCATCGAAATTCTTGTTGTCGTTATTATCTTTGCCATCATTGTTCTAATCATAACCGCTGTTACTCCCTCGTCAAAAAGAAATACACCAAAACAACCAACAGTACCCGCAAACTTCACTGTACTCTCCAGAGAAGCTACAGGAGCAACCTGCTGCGAACCCTTCATCATTATTGTCAAAGATTTACAGACAGAGCAGGAATATATCATCATTGAGGACGGTAGCGGAGTCTCTATAACCCCAAGATTGCCAAAGAAAGAAGAACGATAATGTCAAAGCTTAGAAGAGGCTTCGTCGAGCCTCCTGAAATCCTCGTTATCCTCGCTATCATCTGCCTACTCATTGGTATCCTCATACCAGCAATAGGTAAAGCCAGAGAAGCTGTTCGAAGGAATGCCGCCGCACAACCCCAAAGCATCTCCCAAGAAGAAAAAGATAGACTGCAAAAAGATGGCGAACTATCTGCCAGAGAACGAGCTGAAATCGCTAGAAAACAAAATGAGGCAGACTCTAGAGAAAATGAACAATCCCTCCTTAACCGAATCCGACAAGAAGAACAAACTGAACTCCAAATCCAACAAGAATACGCTAGCCAACTCCAACCCCTTTCCTTTATAGTCTCTAACTGGCAACTCAATAGAAAAGAAAATCTTAAAGTATTCGTTCTCTATGATATCCAAAATAAACAGGAATATATCATTGTCCAAAATGTTTATAACCCCGAAGTTATGACCATTACCCCGAGAATCAAAAATGACCACTGATTATGCAACACTTAAAAAGTCCGTATCAGAACTCCAAACTATCATAGAAGAACATGAACGCTATAAACGAGCGCTCCTCATTATCTCTAGCCCAGTTCCAGCAGCCCTCTCTCCCCATGATATAGCGCTACATGCCCTCAAGGATTGGCCCTTCCCTGACCCGCCAAAACCCCAACCCAAACCTTGCCGTATCTGCGGAGACCCTGACTGTAAGAAAGATTAACATAATGAGAATGAATAATAAAAAAAGATGCACAACCTATACCTGGCAATGCCCTATCTGCCGTAAAACCTATTCGGAACTTGTATCCTATTGCCAGCCCTGCCATAAAGCCGAAATAGATGATCCATCCCTCCGATATGCCGCTAACCCAAACGCCCGAAATATACCATCCAAACCTAAGACTAAACTTCCCAAAAGACCCTGATACCCTATGCAAACACCCGTTCTCTCCAAAGTAGTCGTTTCTCCCCAATCAATCCAGTTTTTCGCGCAAAAGAAACTCGTCGCCAGTATCACCCCTACCTCCATCAACGCCCCAGCTTCTAAACACAATAAGAACCTGATACCCTACCCAAGACAATCTACTAGCCTCCAACTGTCCTCTAATATCCTCTCATTCTCCTCAACCTCCTATGCTGCCACTGATTCCTTCAATATCGCTATTGTACCTAATGACCTTAAAGAACAAGTTTCTATAGCTATCGCAAAGGAACCCTCCCCATGAAACCAATCAAAGATTATCTCAAAGACCCGCCCACAATGTTCCTCGTTGTTATCTCTATCTTCTTCCTCTGTACAATCATCAATCTTGCTATTAGTATCCTCCACCTCTTCATTAATCACTAATCCTTCAAAACCTTCGAAAACTTTATACTAGGAAATCTTACAGGAAAGTTTTATGAATATCAAAATGTATATCAAAAACCTGTTCAAGAAACTCTTTATTTCGGAGAACCCGTTCTATCCGTTCAAGGCGGCAATCGCTATCTTCTGTATCATCCTTCTTGTTGATTATTGTATCATGGGAAGTCTCAATGTCGTTGTCTTCTTTATGTCTGCTATGACCCTCGCTACAATGTTCCCAATCTGCTTGTATAATGAACGCCTGCTCCAAGAAAAACAACTCAGAGAAATACAAGCACAAAAAGAACATCTTGAACTCGAAAAATCTATCAAGTATTGTATGGAAATGAATAATGTCATTCGAGAAGAGAATAGTATAAAATCTCCTGACACTGAATCGAAATGTTCCACTGCGCAAGCCCAGATTGCAAGTAGAGAAGAAAGCGGTAGGTTTCCTGCTCCTAAAGGAAGATGGCCCACTGTTTACCGAGATTCTGACCTCTAAATGAGGTTTTTGTTGGTAAAGTTTATACTACTTCTACACTTTGCTACACTTTGCACCACATAACGACACTTTTCGTATCTATACCCGCTTCTCTCTTCCAGTAACTTTTCCCGCTTTCATCAAAATATAACACAGGAAATAATAGATGATTCCCCCAACTCTTTCTCCCCTCTTTGTTTATTCTTTCATCTATGTTGCAATGGGCGCTATTACAGCCTTTGGAGTTACCTCTCAAGATGAAGAATCTGCTCAGCCCGTTCCCTCTTGGACTTTCTTATTGAGCTTCTTCTTTTGGCCCGTCTTCATCTTTGTTTATTTCTTTCTAACTTTGCTTACAGCCGTCCATAAAGGGCTTGAGCTTGCTAATACGCTATGGATTCAAAAATCTTATGGTAAAACGTCTTTTTGGGCCATCCTCAAAGACCTTTCAAAGGACAAAAAATGAGAATACGCAGGGTACAAGTAGAATGGTCCACTGGTAAGGCGAACCTTGATCTTCGCAATGAAGCGGGTTTACCATTATCTCTTGTGGGGATTGTTGGGCCTAACGGCTCGGGTAAGAGTTTATTACAATTGCTAGCACTGCGCTGTTTCAAGAACAGCATGAGTCCTAACACTGTTTTCCTCGATTGGGATGATGTCTCTGGTAGCGTAGAGATGGAATATGGCGGGGCCATAGCAACAGCGATTGTTCATAATGGCAAGATAGTGCAAAACTTAGTATTTCCAAATATGACGGTAGACAAGATGAGGATGCAGGGAGGGGTACTTGGGTATACTCGTCATAGGTTCTCTTGGGAGTTAGCTCGTTGGGGAGAGAGCAACGAGATGGGGTTAGGGGAGAAGGGCATAACATCTATCCTTCATGATTTGTACAAGGGCGATATTAGGAATAGCGTGATATGGGTTGATGACTTTGCTATTGGCTTGGATAAAGAGAACTCTTCCAGGTTCCTGCAAACTTTGATAAAGAAGTGTTTAGAGAAGAGCAATCAGTTGATATTTAGTACAACTGGGAATGCTGGGGTAGGGGAGTCTGGGGTATCAGTTGAGTGTACAAGGTTCTTAGCTGATAAGGTTGATCTTGTATCTACTGTCTTGAAGAAGTTATGACTAGCACTGATTCCACTAAATTGGTTTCTTCTACAAAGGAAGAAATGGAGGAGATGCTTCCACTGCGCTGTTGTTCCACTGCGCCTCTGGGACTAAACTTTCTTTTGCGCGAAAAAACTGATTCCATCAAAACTTATAGTAACGGTCTTGATGTTCTTGGACATCTCGGAGGAACTGGTCCTTATCATCTCTGATTTTGAACTTAAGTCCGGCATTCAGTCGCAGTAGGTTTTCGGTCAAGCGAGAGACACGATTGGACCCATCTTGGAAGGGTTTGATACAGGCGATTCCGAGGGACGTAGTATAAATCTTACGTTCCAAGTTTTTCCAATCTGATTCTTCCATAAGTCTGGGGTTATCGAGTTGGTCTTTGATAGAGAGTACATAGGAGGAGTAATCTTGGAAGAGGCTGATGAGGAGAGGTTGGATTTGTTCTGGGGGAGGCATTTGGCGATGGCCCAGGGACTTTTCATGGATACGGTATTGACCGAGTTCATCTTTGGAGGGATAATCAATGGAGTTAATAAGTTCTTCTCCCTTTTTCCAAAAGTCATGAAGTAAGTTCTTATGAAGTTGTTTCAACCACGGGAACTGTGAATCGAAGTTCTTCATTGTTATAAGATTTGCTTTTGGGAACAGGTTTGGATTTTCAGCAAGTTGTATAACAAGGTGGATACATCTCATTTGACCTGATACGGCTGGATGCGCTCTACCCTGGAAGAGCAGGTTAGATTGGACTTCTTCTCGTTTCATGAAGATTCTTTCCATTTCATTAGAGTGGAGGATGAAGTCTATTTTTTCATCTTCTGTTACTTCCGGGAAGTAGCGTCTATCGAAGTCAGTGATTGGGATAAGTTCCATATTTGTTAATATCGGCCTTTCGTTGGGCGAAGTTTGGCAGGCACGATAGGGTAATCGTTATGAGTGTGGGGAAGGGGTTTGTTTGGCGTTGAAATTCTTTTGTGGAGCGCTTGCTGGTGGCTTTTCGGTTGCCTATAGTTCGTATGATGGGAGAGGTCGTTGGAGCTTTCGTTATGGCAAAAAGTCGTCAACTGTACCTTGATGTTGCTTCGCATGCGGAGATTCCTCTAGCAAACAGAAAAGAGGTTGTTTCAGGAAGGGGCGGGGAGCTTAGGGTTCCTCGCCGTTATCATTTGAAGGCGGACAAGCTTATTGCTTTGCGCAATCAGATGAAGGAATCTGGTCATTTCATATCTCCTTACGGGGCGAATCGTCTCTACACATTTATCATTGAGGCCTTATCCGAGTTAGGGACGAACAAGCCTCACGCATGCAATGTGGTATGGGAGAAGTTCAAGGAGGTAGCATCTCGTCCTGGGACGACGAAGGCAGGGAAGACGGCGTGGGAGCGTTTTTCTGAGCGTCCCAGTCGCAGCGCGACGACCGGGCTTGACGATTTTTCTCGGTTTCTTCAGAACCTTGAGGTACTTCAGAGGCTTGGGGGAGATCATCCTTACGGGTTCAAGCTATCGCAGGTGGGCGCTTGTATTGACATCTTGATGGACATTGAGACGGGGATGAAGGTACAGCTTCGGACTGGGATTACTGATGGCGAGCCTGTGAAGCCTGTTAACATGAGTCGTAAGAGGGTATATAAGAAGACGGTTGATTTCATTCCTGCTGGAACGTTGATTGATGCGGTCTTTTCTGATGACGAGGGGGCTTCAGAGGAGTCCGAGGACTAAACTTTTTTGGCGGAAAATTAGGCTATCCGTTCGCTCTCGCCATGAGCGGATTCTTTGGACCCCTAGGGAGTTTCTCTGGGGGTCTTTTCTAGACAGAGAGAGTTTTCAGGTAGCAACATATAGGAATCATTCGTATGGGACGGAAGAGCGTAACGGTTCCAAAGGATCAGGGCGCTGGGTTATCGAACGAGCAGCGGATTGGGGTATTACTTCAGCACACATGCGACAATGATAGCGTCTTCTATGCATTATGTCGGATGAGGCCAAATCTTGCTGCGATTGAGGACAACGAGACGCGCCGGCGGTATGCAAGGAATCATGGCGTTGAGTGTCCTGCATTTGACGCAATATTCCATCAACGGTTACTAGAGCAGATCCGCAAAGTCAAGTGCAAATACATGGAGGAAGTCAGGAAGGATGAGGTTCTGAAGCCTTCCAAGAACGACGATGGCTCGGCTGTGAAGGTTGCAGATATTGAGATTGCTGACATTCCGAGGTTTAGTCTGGGCATTCCGGCTTTGGACCAGATTTTGGGGAAGGATGACAAGACCGGCATATATGGGATGCCGAAGGGGTCTTGTCTTATTTTCGGCGCGGAAAGAGGAACTGGCAAAACCAGGCTATCAGTAGAGGTAGCATCTCATGTAGGAAGTCCTTGGCGTCACATCGACGCCAATGGCAATAACGGCGTTTTGTATATTCAGAACGAGGAGAAGCTTTCCGTCTTCAGGGCAAGGGCTGCGAGGTCTTGGACGGATGAGCATAATATTTGGGTTTCTTCTTCTGACAATCTACTTCAGCATCAGTTTCTGATTGACAAGCACAAACCGAAGCTTGTGATTATTGATTCGATGCAGGATACGGTTCAGGCTCGTTATACTGGCGGCTTGATCAATATGTTAACTACCTATAAAGCGATAGCAGAGGATACTGGTATTTCTTTCTGGTTGATTTCTCACCTGACGGTAAAGGGGACCATCAAGGGAGGGAGTTATCCTGGGCACAAAGTGGACATCGAGTTGATTGCAGTTCGGAACAAGGAGGACAAGGGGTTATTTGATGTATCTTGTCCTGTGAAGAACAGGTACGGGGCTACGAACATTGTATCTACCTTTAGGCATACTGACTCTGGGGTTCGGTTTGTAGCGATGAGAGAGACCTGAGTTTGGTTCTAGTTTGGGATTTTATATGAACAGCCTCCGAATAGGGGGCTGTTTTCTTTCTAACTTTATGTTGCCGACTAAACTTTTGCGCGAAAAAATAAGGTTGTCGGATAGAATAGGATAAGAAGGGGTAGTCTAGCGGGCTAAACTTTCTTAGGAAAAAAGAAACTTATCAGAAAGATGGACAGACGTAAAGATGCTGGCTAAACTTTCTGAGGCGAAAAGAAAGAATGTCAAAGTCGAGCGAAATGTAAGTAGCAATAACTTTGACGGACGAATCCTTCTAAAGGAGAAAGCAAATGGCGACTGAGCAGAACGGCGTAGCGGTAGCGGATGAGCAGGTGCAGTCGGTGGCGGCGGCTTTGGCGCAGTCCACGGAGTCGGCGGGGGCGGTTGCCCAGCCGGTGGTTGCGGAGGCGGTTGCCCCGGCGCAGACGGATGCGGGGCAGTTGGACGCGCTGCGGGCGCTGTTCGCATCGCTCGATGAGCAGCGGGACTCGTTGATGGAGCAGATTCGGGCGGCTGGCGGGACCACGGGGCGTCGGGGTCGTCCGAAGGGTTCCAAGAACCGCAAGCCCTCGAAGGCCAAGGCGAAGCCGAAGGCCAAGGCTGGCAAGCGGGGTCGTCCGGCTGGCTCGAAGAACAAGGCTCCTCGCGCCTCGAAGCGTGCGAGCAACGAGACTTCGCTGATTGTCTCGGTTGCTCAGGCTCTCAGCAATGCGAAAGAGCCGATGAACAACACGCAGATTTGCGAAGCGGTGGAGGCTGCGGGCTATCAGACGAAGGCCGGCTCCTTCAAGACGATGGTGGCGCAGTCGCTCGTCAAGCTCAACGGTCTGCGGGTTGGCAACAGCCACGTTGTGAACCGTCCCTCGCATGGTCACTACGTCGCTGGCAGCGGCATGGCGGCGTACCTCGCCGACCCCTCGAAGGCCGTTGTCATCGAGGAGTAATCAGTTCGGGTCTCGGAAGGGCAAGCCCCCTCTCTTCATGGGAGGGGGTTTTATTTTTGCAGAAAATCCTAGGACTAAACTTTCCCAAAGGATATGGAAAGCATAAGATTCACGATACGGAGATAAAACAGATGGCTAACGTCACGATTCCCAAGTCCTTTTTCATCAAAGAGCGCCGCATGTATTCTCACTGGCGCTTTGCCTTCTGGCGCGAACTTTTCCAGAACTCAACAGACGCAGGGGCATCCGAGATCAAGGTTGAACTCGTTCAAAAAGAAAACGGGGTCATTGGCGTTTCATTTGACGACAATGGAACTGGGATGACCAGGGAGGTTTTGGAGAACGTCTACTTCAAGCTTGGAGAGACCACCAAGAACTCTGGGTCAACGGTTGGCGGATTTGGACGCGCTCGTATCCTGACCTGTTTCTCAATGAAGAACTATACCATTCATACCCTGAACAATCTGGTTCAAGGGGATGGCGGCAGCTACGATATTGCTGAGGTTGACCCTCGCGAGGGCTGTCTCGTACAGGTTGAGATGGAAGACGAGAGTTTTGGCTCTTTGCATGATGCTCTTCAGCAGTATCTTTCTCAGAGTCAGATGCCTTGCGATGTGTACGTCAACGGCAGTCGTTGGAGGAGCTGGCTTTATCGCCGTCAGCTTACTCGTCAGCTCGAACTGAACGGAGTTCCTTTTGCGAGCATGTACGTCAACAAGAGCGGATCATCCGGTCTTCTTGTTGTTCGCGTCAACGGTACGGTGATGTACAGCCAGTCAACGTCGGCGAAGGCTCAGGTTATCATTGAGGTTGACTCCTCGATGAGTCGCGAGGTTTTGACGGCAAACCGCGATGGAATGCATTCTCAGTACAGCGCCGTCATGAGCAGCTTTGTTGAGGAGCTATCCGTTGATACGGTCTCAGCGTTGAAGCCTCGTTTCAAGAGGAAGGACGCAACGATTCGCGGTCGCGGTCTTATCTACTCAGTTCCGAACTCTAAGAAGAGGGAGGAGTCTCTCAAGAAGATCGAAAAGATCGCTTCTGAGTATGGAGTTCCTCAGTTGTCAGCAGCTCGTTTGAGCGGCGGAATTTCAGTTCATTCTGAGGGCATTACTGAGGTTCTGAAGACGGCGGACCTTCTTGGTCGTACCAAGGAAGTTGTCACGATGGCTCGCATTTCCGAGGTAATCGGAGGAGAATCTGGCGACATTTTCACGAAGAAGACGCAAGACCGTCTTTTCGCTCCGGTTGCTCCTCAGGTTGGAGAGCCTTTCGTCAATGATCTTCCTGACATCTTTATTGTTGATGAATCAGAGAATCCTCTGGTTCGCAAGGTGATTGACGCATACAACCCTGAAGGCTGGGTTGTCATGGCAAATGGGGACAAGACCTTCAACAAGGGCAGCAAGCATTATAAGTTGTTGATGTTGTGGAAGATTGCTTGTCAATATGCGATTGACGCAATGATGGTTGCCCATCCTGAGATTTCTCAGGTGGCCTGGGGTCTTGGCTGGGTTTTCTGCGACAGTTCAGAAGCTCGTCATATGGCGATTCGGGGCGGGTCAGTTCTTCTGATCAACCCGGTTGACAAGAATGGCAAGATGAAGTATGGGGTTCGCGATCAGCAGGACCACAAGAAGATGATGGCGTTGGCGAAGCATGAGGTTGCGCATACTGCTTTTTTATACCACAATGAGGAGTATGCAAACATGCTGACCGACATTGATGAGAACTACGACGAGAGAGAAGTCTACAGAAAAATGAGGGAGTTCCTCGACGGCTCTGACGACTAAACTTTTTCTTGGCTTTTCAAGAAAAGGCTTGCGTTCTCGGCCCATGAATCTATCAATATATGACCAACAGAAAGAGTAGGGTATTGTTATGGGTCTATTCGGCAGCAAAGAAGAGGAACTTCTCAGTTCTCTTTCCGAGCAGATTGCCGAACGGGTCCAAGCGTCGAACTCTTCTGTCAAGCCCTTACTAAAACGGTTTGTATATTCTCGCGCAAAACAGAATATACTCGCCCTTCATCCGAACTGGACGAATAAAGGGGTCTTGGGGCCTGATTCTCTTGACCATCTTGCCGAACAAGGCGTTATCATTGATTTGAGCTATTTCCCCAAAAAGGTCATGGACGAGTTTTTGGCTGCGATGGAACGAGAAATCATTCGTAAGAAGGAACCAATCGTTGAGATTGTTGTCGAAAAGCCTGCTGAAGTTGTCTTCAACGAGATTGATAAAAAGATTGGACCTGGCGGACAGACTGTTTTGATGATGGCGGCTGGCAGAGGAGACTACGATGAGGTCGTCCGCTTGGTCGAGGTCGAGAAAGCAAGGGTTGATGTGGTTGATAACAAGGGCATGACGGCGGCTGTGCGGGCGCAGCGTCTTGGTCATGCGAGAGTCGCTCAGTATTTGATGCAAATCAGAACGATTACCTAACAGAAAAAAATGATTACGAATCACAAGTTTGGCTTTACTGGCTAAACTTTCGAACGTATCCTTTAAGGTATGAAAGTAGCCATGCCCAACGAAACGGAAAGTCAAAGTGTTCTTTGTTACCTGACTGATTGGCAGGAAAGGCCTTCAGAGGGGCCGAAGAGCAAGACGGACACCTTACGTTTCAGGTTTGGGATTTCTGTATCTCCGAACCAGTGGATGCTGACGGAGTTTAGGGATGCTCTTGCGTTGCATCGAACCTATGCTTCGAACTTTTCGGACCTGACGCCGACTTTCAAGACGATTGCTGGGATTAGGGCTTTTGATGGTATCAAGAAGGTTCAAGAGGCATTGGAGGCGGTAGCAAAAATCAATCCAAACTTGAAGCCTTTGCCAACAAAAGACGATATTGAGTTGGCATTGGATTTCGCCAACCAAGTAGATTCTTTCTATCAAACGGATTTTGCAATCCATGATAATGTACGAGAGAGGTACTTTGGGGCTGGCGGGGAAGAAGACGACGAATGAAGACTGCAAAGCTTGTCAAGACAATTGAGATTAATCATCCCGAATATCCTGGGACGGTTATTAGTTTGAATATTTACGAGGTTGAAGGCGGCTATGTAGGCGTAGACTCTTCTTTTACGGATGAGGTTGCGAACTACATTGCGAATCCTTACGCCGAGTGTCAGTTGGTTAAGCTTCCTGATCCGATTGGGAATGATGAAGAGATTGACCCTCCTCTGGAGGAGGATGAACTCGTTGGGTTCTTGCGCATTTTGACTGCATTTGACTCAACGATTCAACTTTTGCCAGTTGAGCAGCAAGAGATCATTATGAACGGTTTGGCGAAGAGGTCTGGTTTGGCTCGCGACCGTTTGAGCGTGTTGCTCGGGTTGGCTCGTCAGGAAGTTGATTCTGCTGCTTTGTTCCAGTTTGTACAGGCCTTGAAGCCCGAAAGCGAAAATGGGGATTGATAATCTCATAATCATTGGCGACATTCATGGGAAATGGCCCATGCTGAAGAATGTCTGCGACAAGTACAAGGACAAGACTGTTCTTGGGCTTGGAGATGTCGGTCTGGGCTTTTTTGGGAGCAGAGAGCCGAAGCTTCCTGAGAACTTTCGTTTTTTCCGCGGAAATCATGATAACCCCGCCGTCTGCAAGGCTCACCCTCAGTACACCGTTGATTACGGAATGTGGGAGGGCGTCTACATTCTCGCCGGCGCTGACTCCATTGACAAGAAATGGAGAACTGAAGGTAGGGATTGGTGGCCTGATGAGCAGTTGAGCCGTGAGAACATGGAGTTAGCTTTGGAGGACTATGCCAAGGCAAAGCCCGACATTTTGATTTGCCATGAGGCTCCCTTCAGGATTCACGAGATTGCTCGGGCGGCTTCAGTTACGCATGACCGCAACAACGAGGGCTGGGGCGGCGCAAAGGGCAACTCCACCGCCTTTTTGTTGGATTCGATGATTCAGGCTCATATGCCGAAGATGTTGGTACATGGGCATTGGCATAACCCGTTGATTTACAAGCATTGGGGCTGTGTTTTCATCTCTTTGGCGGAACTTGAGGCGTTGGATTTGGCTGAGGCTGCAAAATTCTTTCGTGTTTTTTGAAGGAGTTCTTGACATCTAGCCGAAAGAGGTATAGAGTGACCATTATGAAGAATGCATCCTTGTTATCCTTGAGCCTACTACTCCTCAGTTGAGGGGCAGAAGTCTCATTGCTTGCAAGGCAAGTTGTGACCCTGCTCCTCCCCAAAGAGAAGTAGGGTTTTTTGTTTTGGCAAGTAAATATTCGCTCGTGTATCCCAACTGGCAGAGGAGCAATCCTGAGAAGGTTGTTGTTGGTGGTTCGAATCCACTCATGAGCATTTGTAGCGGCTATGGCGGAACTGGCAGACGCAACAGCTTGAGGTGCTGTCTCTCGAAAGGGAATGGAGGTTCAAATCCTCTTAGCCGCATTTGACAATTAGGCCCTGTGGCGTAACGGCAGCCGCGCCAGACTTAGGATCTGGTCCCGTAAGGGGTGGAGGTTCAAATCCTCTCAGGGTCATTTGGAAAAAGCAGGCCCCTGTGGCGAAACGGCAGACGCGGCAGATTCAAAATCTGCTTCCCGCAAGGGAGTGGAGGTTCAAGTCCTCTCAGGGGCATTTAGAGAGCATGTGGCGAAACGGCAAACGCGCCAAGCTCAGAACTTGGTTCTCTGGAGGTTCGAATCCTCTCATGCTCATTCCGCAGGCTAAACTTTGGCCCCGTAGCACAATTGGCAGATGCACTCGATTTAAGGTCGAAGGGTTGAGAGTTCGAATCTCTCTGGGGCTATTCTGATGGCATTAGTTGTTTGTTCAAATCCTCTTGGTCGGGCGCTCAAGTCTTCTCTTGTAGAGAAAGCAACAGAGCTGGCACGAAAGGATATTGCTCACGCAATAGTTTGCGATTGGATTAGCATTTACAGAGCATGCTTTGACATGAATGAGCCAGACATTGACTGGGATATGTGGACAAAGTATGTGAATGAGTTGGAATCTTCTTTATTAACTTTCATTGACAGAGGAGAGATTGCCAAACGAAGAATTTTGTTTTCTTCGATTATTAGACCCCGTGGCGGAACCGGCAGACGCAACGGACTTAAAATCCGTAGACCTTCAAAAGTCATGGGGGTTCAAGTCCCCCCGGGGCCATTAGACTAAACTTTTTGCCAAGTAGTGATACGCTGTAGGGACAGCCTTTTTCTAGTCGATGTAACACTGCGCGGCAGATAAAAAGCTCACTACTCGTTTGGTAGGCGAATATCATCAGTTGACTTGATGGTTGAAAAGGAGAGCTAGCGGGTCAAAAACCCGCCTGCCGCTTTAGAATGAAGCTTTATCCTCGTCACAGGAAGGTTCTTTCCGCCGTCAACGGGTATAGCGATCTCAATTATGTCTGTCAAAGAACAGGCGTTCAATCCGTAATTCAGGTTGCAAAAGAGTTAGAAAAGGCCGGTCTTATTCGTGTCAGGAAAAGAGGCTATATGAAACGGCGCTCTTATTCCTATTCACTCGTTAAGACCAAAGGGGCCTACGAAAGAACCGCTGCTGGTCATAAGATTGTGGGGAAACATGCTTGGTAACACTACGCCGGATTTGGACTCTCAGGGTCGTGACCGGAACGACTATGCTCGCTGCAAGATGTGTAACGCTTCTGCGCTGGACAAGGAAGTTCATCTTGAGCCGAGCAGGTCTGCTCTTATCTTTGGTCCGTTCCCTGGGATGAGGGTTCCGATGGAACATCGCTGCACTGATTGCGAGCAAAAGGTCTGCGACGGTATTAACAAAACATTGGAAGCGATGAAAAGATGAGAATCATGTTCTTAGATGACATGAAGAGCAGGCGAGACGCTTTCAAGCAAAATGCTATTGGTCACATTGTTGACTTTGCCTCCACTGCGCAGGAGGCGATTGCTTTTTTGCGCGCAAATAAATACGACGCCATCTACCTCGACCATGACCTAGAGGCTGAGCATTATCAAACCAACGAGGAGTACCACGAAGACGGTAGTTTCGTTGCTCGCAATTTGGTTGATATGAATCAGCATCATGGAGTCATTGTCGTTGTTCATAGTCTCAACCCGAGCGGAAGATTGAATATTAGAAGCATTCTTAAGGAAAGCTTTGATGTTTGGCTTCCAGAGAACTTCAGGGGCATTAGCGAGCTTTGGAAGATTGAAGTGAATGTTATTATTGGAGCAATCAAGAAATATAACAAACAGTCAAAGGACTAAACTTTTTTCTCCTTGAAATAGGTACTTGTCGATATACTGGTCGATAATGCCTAAAGGAGGGCGTCATGACTGTTAATGAATTTCTTGACATTGTGCAGGTCGGATATGTCGTTCAAATAGTCTGGAACGGGCCTTTGTTTGACCCTGATTTGATTGTCAAACCTGGTGAAAAAACAGTCGGCCTTAGTAAGGTGTATACTTGCGGATTTGTTGCATACACTGAACCGGGCGGATCTTTCATTTCTATTGGAATAGATGCAATGTATGAAGCTGAAGGAACTTCTCCTAGCTTTAGAAGTATTGTAACTATTCCTGTTTCTTCTATTGAGAGCGCAGAGATTTATGGCGCAATTGTGAAATAAAAGAAGGAATTCAGGAAGCGTAATCGGTATGAGTGTAAAATCGGTTCACAATTCTGTGAGATTCATTCTTGACTTTTGCGGAAATAGCCGATAGAGTATGGCGGAGTAGTACAGAAATGAACAACAAGATAGTACATCAGGTGATTTGGCATGTCATTACCTTCAGGGGTAAGGGCTGTTGACTACTTGATGTATGTTGACGGATTCTCGAACCCCTGAGCAAAAGTGCTTAGGGGTTTTTTGTTTGGTTCTTTGACAAGTGAATAGTTAGCATTTTACGCCGTTGGTCTAGTGGCTGGGCCTTGGATTCCAAATCCAACGACGCGGGTTCGATTCCCCCACGGCGTGTTCATCCGCCGTTAGCTCAACTGGTAGAGTTCTGGATTCCAAATCCAGCGGTTGCGGGTTCGATTCCCCCACGGCGGGCTTGCTGGCTAAACTTTTCTTGTGATTTCACAAAATAATGAGAAAGGTCTAGTCGATAAGACCTATAGTTTCTTTCCTTTCTTTTTGGAGATTTTCAATGTCTGATACCAAGTCTTCTCGTCCTCGTCGTCCTCTTCAGAAGCCTGTTTTCATTATTCAGGATTTCGATCCTTCGAATCCCGAACACATGAAGGGCAATGTTCCGATTATCCTGAACAAGGCTTTGGCCTTGGAACTCGTCAAGTTCATCAGGGAAAGCGAACTTGGACCGAACGAAGGACATATTTACGCCATGCAGGGACGCTTGGGGCGTTGGTACAAGAACCGTATCGAACATATCAGGAAGTTGAAGGCTGAAGAGGCCAAAACTGCGCTTCCTGAAGAAGTTCATGATGAGATTCATGAAGAGTCTCATGAGAACCCGGTTCAAGGCTGAGCAGTTATTTGGGCGCATACGTCAGCGGCTAGACGGCTTCCTTTACACGGAAGAGGGCGGGGGTTCAAATCCCTCTGCGCTCATTTCCCTATGTGGGATTTGATGGTGGCTATAGTTCAAAGGCTAGAATACCTGGTTGTGAGCCAGGGGGTACGGTTTCGAGATCCGTTAGCCACCCTTTGATTTGTTTAGGACTGTAGCTCAGAGGCAGAGCATTCCCTTGATAAGGGAGGGGTCGGGATTTCAATATTCCCCAGTCCTATTTTCCCCGGATAGTGTCCTGAGTTGGCTAAGGGGCCGCCTGATAAGCGGTGCATACTCCACAAGAGTATATGTAGGTTCGAGTCCTATCTATCCGATTATAATCTTATGGGCGTCTGGCGCAATTGGCTAGCGCGCTTCTTTGACGTAGAAGAGGTTCCGGGTTCGAGTCCCGGGATGCCCACTTCAGACTAAACTTTTTGGGGAGAATATTAAGACATGCGTAAGGACATGAAAAAGGTCGTTACTGAGAAGGGCGCTGTCGGAGGCGTCGGCAATTTCATGATCCGCCGCAATCGTCGTCAGGTTAAGAAGGCCTGCTTGGACGGTAACGAAGACGTTGATTCTCTCAACTTCCACGGAATCAGGAAGGTTCACACCTCCAGCCCCTGTTCTTGGGATAACCTCAAGTCATCGGGGTGCAACTCGAATGTCATCCGTCGTTACCTCAAGTCCCGTGTTGGCCAGGTGTGGAACGATGTCTACAGCGACATGAGCAAAAACCTGGACCGTAAGGCTCTCGATAATGTCAACTGGATGGTCGAAACCAAGACTTTCTTTGAGAATGGCAAGATTTGGGTCGCCGGCATCCCTCCCACTGTCCTTGGTTTGTCGTACCATCGCGATGAGTTCTATGTTGACCCGAGGGACGGGACACTGCGCTGCATGCCGCAGGCCGCAGGCTCCTGGCGGTAAGCATTACGCCGCTCGTCGCATGGAGATGATGGACAGGTTCCGCTACATTGATTCAAAGAAACCTCTCGTTCAGTACCACTGCATCAATGGTATTTGGTACGAGATCAAGCTCCGCGAGGCTTCTGCTTCCGAGAAGAAGGAGAAGTCCTTCGGCGAGTACCGTCGCAACTACAATCGTGCGACTTTCATGCTTGAGACGGAGTGGTGCAGGATTTACAACAACGCCATTGTTGACCAGCTTGTTGAAAACCACAGGGAAGCTCTCGTTTTCGAACGTGATAATGTTTGGGAGCTTTGCGTTTCACTGTTTCGCGGTCATTACTTACCCATCTCGAAGAGGCAGATTTCCTCGAAGGAGATTCGTCTCGTTAAGGAGTTGATGGAAGAGAGAGACAAGGAGTGAAGTCTGTAGGACTAAACTTCTGTAAGTCGAAAAATGTTTGAGGGATGCGTGTTGCCGAACGGTTTAGGCTCTCGACTCATAATCGAGGCAATGTGGGTTCAAGTCCCACCCATCCCATTTGTTAGGCTCTTAGCTCAGCGGTAGAGCAGGAAACTCATAATTTCTTGGTCGCCGGTTCGAATCCGGCAGAGCCTATTTTATGCCGAAAGCAAAAATCAGAGACCCCTGGAATGTTGTTGAAGAAACAATAACCAGAGCTGTTCGAAGAGCCTGGGAACGACGCTTGTACAAGCATGTCGAATGTCCCATCAAAGATGATGCTGAAGTTCAACGTATTATCGACACTGTTTCTGATGAAGTTCTAGTTCAGATCATGGAAACCATCAGCTTTGAGGATTAATAATGAAGCTTACGCAAATTGAACAAGGTCAAACGGTAAAATACAAAGGCTCCAACTACGTTGTTATGTTGACCTGGGGAAATCGCGCCATTCTTTCTCCTATTGTAGGAGATCAGCGTATCGAGGTTGATGTAGGAGAGATTTCTGGACTTGTTCGGGTTTCTCCTGCTCAGCAGTTTGTTTTGGATTCGCAGGCTAAACTTCCGCAGCAGTCCTAGGGGATATGGCACAACTCTCCCCCAATCCCCATCAGCCCACTGAACCGAATGTCAGCTTTGAGGATTTTTCCCTAGAGGGGATGCGTCGGGCTGACAAGTACGTTCAAGATTTGATTGACAAGATGCAGCAGAAGGATCCGGACGATCCGAACTGCGACATTCGGGGAGTGATTCTTTCATTCCCTCGGGGCGATGGTGCTGCTTACTACATTGTCAGCAAAGTCCGCCCACTGACTGTCGAGCATATTCCTGTCTGCGATGCATGGCGGGCCTATCCGGAAGATCTTGTTTTGAGGGGCATCAACAAGGCCTACATCATGGACATCCTCCGCATGGAGAAGAGGATGCGGGGAGCGTTAGGCGTCCGTCAGCGCGGCTGGGCACCCGGCAACTAAACTTTCTGCGCGCAAAAAAGAGGCATGGCAAAGACCAAGAAAACCTCGAAGCGCTTCTATTTGATGTATGTTTGCGGAGGGACTGATCCGATGGTACTCGGTCGCTCTCACAAGGACTATGATGGCGTTTTGAGGGCGGCTCGAAAGTTTGTCAGGGGAGATGATTACAAAGAGGGCGAGGACGGTGTTTTTTACCTCGTTACTACCAGCAGAACCGTGAGAGCTGGTTCATTCGACAGTTCAGAACTTGAGGATTAAGTCATGGGTATGGTAAGCAAAGAACTGATGGAAGGCATGGAAGTCAACGTTTCCGCTCCCGAAGAGGGCGATTCTCATCCCGGTCCTTTTGTGGGACTGGTTGCTGGTATTCAGGAAGATACCATTCTGGTCAAGGATCAGGATGGAAACGTGTTTGAAATGGGCAAGGCGAGGGTCAAGCCGATTTCTGAGGACTAAACTTTCCGCGCAAAAACGGAAGGTATCTCAAAGGGAACAAAGAAGTGAAGGATAACAGCTTTTGGATTGTGGTTGAAGAGGGGAAGTCACTAGCGAGCGGAATTCGTTGTGACGGCGGAAAGTCGGAAGCCAAGAACCTCCGAAAAGAGATGGAACAGCAGGGCGGCAAATGGAAGGCCCTGAAGACGACGAAGAAAGAGATTGTTTCCTCGAACGCTTGAGCTTGAAAAGGTGAAACGAACGAGGATACAATGAAGAGCATGTTCCTTGGGCCTTTCGATGGCAGCCTGCAAGGGACAACCCACTGCGACGGAAACGACGTAATGGGTGTTTGACGGTTTCTTTGATAAGTGAATATGGTAAGCGGTGGCTGAAAACCTAATGTCTATCTCCAGACATAAGGCACTGAGTTTATGGTGACTCAGGTACGAGTAAGCCATTTTGGTGTAGTGCAGAAGGAAAACGGGTATCCGGCAAAGGCCATAGGAAAACCGTTGGGGCGCTAAAATCTCGACTGGCCATACTAACAATGACCAGGGGAGCGGGATTGCAGGTAACCATTCCTGCCTCGGAGAGACCTGATTCGAAGCGGGTTTCATTGATGAGTCGCATAATAACATCAGGATGGACGAAAATTCAGAGGCTAGTAACCTCTGCCGCTTACCATGTTCACTTTTCAATGGAGGTTTTATGTGGTACAAAGTAGAACACAATCCACCGGATGATGACAACAGCGGTAGCGATTCGAATTGCCCTTGCGGTGATTCTGATTGCGACGGCGGCGGTAGCGATGGCGATTACGATTGAACCAATAGGGTCGTGTCGAACTTCTCCGTAGTAAGTTGACATGCTCCTAGCCGATGCAAGCGGCGAAGATTATGACGGAGCGTTGGGCTACGACTGAGCGGTAGCAGCGAATCCACTGTGCGGTGCAAGCCGAAGTTCAGCGGCAATCAACTCCTGCAAGAGTTGGATTGCATTTACAGATTGCGGAGTAGAGGAGTCTGGCCGTCCTCGTCTGGCTCATAACCAGGAAATCGCAGGTTCAAATCCTGCCTCCGCTATTCAAGGATTGGTCGCCTTGTAAATCAACAGACCTATTCTGTGTACTTAGGGTCGCTCCCTCGGGAAAGAATAACGCCCAAAGCCTAAATGGTGAGGCACTCGGCTTTCATCCGAGGTATCTAAGGTTCGAATCCTTAGTGGGATGTTCCGTTCGAGTAGGTAGAACTTCTTAGAGATGGAGTAGGTCTAGTAAAACCTGAAAAGGTCGAAAAACCGTAGATAACTTTTCTGAGAAAGCCCTCACTGAGGGAAAATCCTATCTAGAGCGCCATCTAGATCGGTGTCAAGAACCACCGAGAGGCGCAGTTGAGATGTTGGGTGAAACTCCCTTCATTCTCGCTTTCAGTAGACCCACGTTGGTATGAGGCTCGCCTCGGCAAGACCTGCACCCAACCTCTGGGAGAGCAAGAACTGAACCGTATACTCGATGCATGCCCGGGGTTTAAAACGGTTCTCTACTGGATTTCGCCGTCAGAGCTACCGCAAGGAAAACTCTGGCGGCGTTTTCTTTTGTAGGCAGGCTAAACTTTTAGCCGATATGAGGGGGACTTATCCAGACCTTTTCCCTGTCTGGCTAAACTTTCGTACCAAAAAGGGATACTGTCTTACCCAAATCCTCTACCTTGTCGGAACGAGTAGGTTTGGGTACTTTAGTAGGAGTCCTCAACATGAAGTTCTTTGCATCTCTTCTTGCGTTAGTCTGTGCTGTGGTAGCGTTTGCCCAGCCCATTCCACCGAAGGCTACGGCTGGTCCTGCGGTGGCTTCTCTCGATGATGTCGTCATTGACGAAGGCCCTCTGGTTTATTACCCGGCTCGCGACCCCCTCGCCTATATGGGGCAGGCGTGCTACGACCAGATGGAGCTGACCTGTTTCGGCGTTCAGACCAATCAGACCGTTTGGAACCTCGACCTCAGTTCTCCGCCCACTGGCAACTACGCAAGCGGGCTGACTCGCAGCAACCTTCCGTTCAATGTGCAGTTCTCCGTCTTCATCGTTCGTGATGTGGATGACCCTTCTTTGGACCGTATGGGTACTTGGTATGGCGTCATCAGCGGCGATAACGGGAGTTTTCACTGCGGAGGTTACTACTTCGAGCTTGGAGGCTTTGCGTCTATTGTCCCTCTTTATGCTCGCAGCGAGCAGGCGGAGATGTTCTCGATTCACGAGAATCTTTTGAGCTTGAGCGACGGCGGCGGCTACGATGGTCGCCAATGGAACTGCGCTCTTGACGAAACTGCATTGTTCCAGGCGCAGCAGAACTACATCAACGCCACCGCATGTGCGGATGCCCATTTCAATCGCTACATGGGCATCGCCCTCTCTTGTACGGCGATTGGAGTCGGCTCTTGCTGGATTTCGTTCGGAGCCGGCTGTATCGGCGCGCTCATCTGCGATGGAGTCATTCTCATCAAGGATATCTTCTGGCAGCGCGAGTTCATGGGCGAGCAGAACCGCGCTCGGTCATGCCTCTGCCTTGAGTCCAACTGGCGCACGGCTCACCCCGGACAGCCGATTCCGAACTCGTCTTGCGGCGATTTCCATTGTCCTGACTCTCCCGGAGTTGATATCCCCAAGCTCGACTAAACTTTCTTTGGAAGTTTATTTTCTCAAAGGAAGAATCAATGACAACGCTTCAAATTTCCATCTCCCTCATGCTCTTGCTCCTTGTCTCGCTCTTTATTCGGGCGAAGCGTAAGGGCATGAAAATGGACGGTCGGACGGTTGGACTTGGAATCCTCTTGGGTATTGGGTTGGCTTTCGGCCTTCCGCTCTTGTTCAACCTGCTTTCGTAATCCATCCTGTCCATCTTAGACTCCCCATCCCTACTCGCTGTACGGGGTGGGGAGTTTTTCTTTTTGCAGGCTAAACTTTGCTGGGCGAAATGCAAAGAGTCAGAAGCAGAGGAGTATCTGCCTGACAAGGTTCATAAGATGGAGAAAGCAAATGTCTGACACCGCGACGAAGAAGGAGAAGAAGGCCAAGGCGAAGAAGCCCGTTGAGGCAACTCCGACTGCGGCTCCCGTTGAGGCTCCGCAGGACACTGCGCCGGTTCTGGAGGCGAAGGTTGATGCGGTCCCCGAGGCGAAGCCCGAGGACGCGAAGACCGATTCGGCGAAGCGCAAGAAGAAGAACACGACCGTTGCGGTCATCGACCCCTCGAACCCCGAGAGCGTGACACAGTTCCTCAGCGAGTTCCTCGCTCAGTCGGCTGCTCAGCCTCCGACGAAGGGCTACGACCAGCACGTGAACCGCGAGGGCTTCGTCCATGCGGGGACGGCTCAGCGGCTCAGCAACGGCGGCATCTCGAACATGCTGGCGGTTCAGTTCGACATCCTGGCTCGTCGTTCGCTCGATGGCGACAAGGCTGCTGGCGAGTTCTATGACGCCATGCTGAACTTCGCCACGAGCCGGCGCGACCAGCTCAAGGCCGAGCGCAAGGCGAAGATTCTCGCCGAGGCGGAGGCCATTCGCGCTGAGGAGGCTGCGAAGGCGAACGCCTAACGAACTCTCTCTCCTCCATGACCCCCTGGCGCAAAAGCGTAGGGGGTCTTTCTTTTGCTGGCTAAACTTTTTGCGCAAGGGGAAAGAGAAGAACGGCCAACAACCCAACAGACAGAAGGGAAGTTGGATTGCAAGACTAAACTTTCTTGCAAAAAACGGTTAGTATCAGATGAGAGCCGAAACAGAAGTAGGCTTTCCAAACAAGGCCCAAATAAAGGGCAGTTCAAGAAAGAGGAATGAATCATGAGCGAAGCAACCAAGAAGACCCGCGCCTCCCGCAACAACCACATCGCGACGAAGGACAACGCCATCACCGATGCGAAGTCGGCGCAGTTGTTCGTTGAGTCCGCTCGTCACGCCACGGCTGGCGACAAGCCCTCCACGATGTTCAACGGTTCGGGTTTCGTCACCCCCTCCGCCCTCGATGGCCAGGACGCCGAGAACCTCGTTCGGATGGGCGCGACCATCAACGACGCTCTGGCTCGCATGGTTTCGCAGAACGCCGAGCAACGCGATATCGCCGAGCTCGGCCTCCGCATCCTCGCTCAGCACGCTGCCGACGCCAGCGAGATTCAGCGGCAGGCTCGTCGCGCCGCCGTCCTCGCCGAAGCCGAGCGCATCCGCGCCGAAGACGCAACGGCGAACGCCTAATCAGCCAATCCAAGAGAGCCGTCCGAAAGGGCGGCTTTTTTATTTGACAGGCTAAACTTATTTGGGAGCAATGGAATCTATGACAACGCCCAAAGAACAATGCTCTGACCCCTTTTGTCGTTGCCATGATAAGTTTACTGGTCCGGGCTGCTGCGGAGACTGCAAAATGCTCCCCATCGTTCAAGTAACTCTTGGGCTTGCTCTCGCCGACCATACTTGGATTGAGCGGGTTGTCGAGTTCGAGTGCGACCCTGAGTTTGACGATGACGATTCGTTTGACTTGCAGGAAACTGCTGCTAATCATTTGATGTCCAAGAATCAGGAAGAAATGGACAAGTTGGCTCCATCTGGCTGGTTCTTAATCGCCTGGCAATGGAAGGAATAACATGCCTACTCCGATTACCGTCCCTGTTCTCGATGACGCCGAGAAGTGGTTGCGCGAGAATTTCCATGATCTGATGACCGACACGGTTTGTACGGTTCTCCCGGACCACAAGGTAGACCTTGATGGGAAGACTCGTTGGACTGATTCTGAGGATGGCTCAGAGAAAATCCTTGAAATGAAGGATTATGTCAACGGAATGTCTCTTCTCTTCAACCAAATCGGTCGCAAGTGGGTTGATGAGAATGGGAATCAGCGCGGGTTGTTTGTCGGCTGCATTACGAACCCTGCTGACTTGATTGACCCCGGCAATTGGGACGCAGAGGTTGTTGATGCCTTTTTCCAACTCTGCTATTATGGAGAGGTTATCTACGGATGATTAATCCGTTCAAGTTCCTCTGTTGTTGGTTCCGAGGTAAACATTCCTTCCGCTTTACATGCCGTCATCGTTGCGCATATTGCGGTAGGGATTTTGGTCAATGGGCAAGCAAATAGGGTGCTATATGCTTTCCAGATATGAAAAAGCGCAAATGGAAGAAGAATTGGCGGAATTGACCCGAGAGTTGAACTCTTTAAGTTCTCCATCGGGTAGGATTGAAAACCGCTGTAATAAATGCAGAGCAACCCTCACATATGACAATCAAGGAGAACTATGTGATGGACTCTGCAAAAGCTGCGAGAGTTCTTATAACATTGAGCGGATTGTAGAAGCGGGAAGAGAGGCGGGAGTTTACCCCTCTGACATTCGTAAAGACATTAATGAGAAGTATCCTCCCATCGTTTTGCTTCTTTGTCCTTATTGCGACAACGCTTGTTATCCAGAAGAATATGAACAAGGAGGGCATAGCGGATGTATTCGCGATAACGAAGGAACCAAAGAAAGAATACAGAGAAGAATTGATAGGATCAATCATCTTCTAAACGAAGACCGCGAAGAAGCTTTGAAAAACTATCGTGAGGAATTAAACTCATGAATATGACATGGCGGCAACTCTTAGAGATTTTGTCCCAAATGCCTAACGAGCGTTTGGATGACAACGTAACCGTCTTCGTTTGCGGCGAGTTTTTCCCAGTGCTGAGCATAGGTAAGGTTGAGAACGACCAAGACGAAGAGGGCGGCGGAGTCTTGGACGACGGCCATTCCTATCTCATCGTTAACGACTAAACTTTCTGCGCGGATAAAAGAAGTATGAACAGCAACCTTGCCCAAGAGATTCTCCAAGACGCAGCTCGTCGCCTCGATGACAAGGGAGAAGGAGATGACTTTTCTCTTGAACAATGCGATGCGATTGCGAACGCTGTCAGTAAGGTTATGGAGGGCAAGGTCGTTGCTCGTTCTGCTGACCTTGACGGCATCTATAATGCGCTTGAGTACGCTTGCTCCTTCATCAAGGCTGGTCGTAAGGAGATGGACTCGACGGCTCGGGACCAGCTTTTGGTTGCGATGGAGCAAATCCGTCGCTATTCGAGGGGCGAACCCGAAGAGGGCGGCGAGGTTGTCCAAGACTCTTCGATCACATTCAAAGTTGATGATGTGCCGATTCGGGTTGGTAACGACATGAGGGTGGAGGCTTCTCTCCCTGACGGCGCAATGCTCGTTGTTGTTCTGACGCACGAAGGCATCATCATGGACTTTTGGCCCGAGGACGCAGACGAGCCTGCGGCTACTTCTTCGATGATGTACGATGAGCAGGCTGTGGAGATGACAGAAGGACTATAAAATGATCTACATTGAAAAAGAGCAAGCTTCTCAGACTTCTGAGGGAGACTTTACCCTTCCCTGGTGGGTTGCGAGATTTCCGGTCAATACATGGCCCGAAAAGGTGGACTTTGATGGGTTCATCTATCGCATGGACCAGTTCAGAAGGGACAGCGTTGGAGAGGTTCTGTCTGTCACATACATTTGCGGAGACAAGAAGCTTGTTGTTACAAGTTAGGACAGACTAAACTTTTTGAGCAGCATTGGACAAAGCAATGAGCGAGAAAATCAAAAAGGTTCTCTTGACGGATGAGGAGCGGCGGATTAAAGTTGAGGAGGCTATCCGCTTTTTTCAGTCAAGCAAGAAGACTGAACAAGACCTCTATAACCTCATCAGTAATCTTACAGCAATCTACAACGATAGCGTCCCGGGCGGTCGAGAGATGGATTTTATCTTGAGTTGGGTTGCGAGTTTCCCTGACAACTAAACTTTTAGACTTGGTAGCTCAGTTGGTAGAGCAGCGGCCTTGAAGACGTAGCTCAGCGGTAGAGCAGTGGACTTTTAATCCATTGGCCGAGGGTTCAAATCCCTCCGTCTTCATTAAAAAGAAGGATTCTTATATAGACCGACAGAATACATTTCTGGAGGTGTATATGAATCCAAAAGGAAAAGGCGAAAAAGCTCAGTTGATAGTAATGGGAGAGTTTGCGAAACTTGACATTCCGGTTTTGGTTCCGCTAAGCGATAACCTACCATTTGACTTTGTTGCCGTAATAAACGGTAATCTCAAAAAGGTGCAGGTCAAGTCAAGCGAAGGCGTTCAGAGAACAGGATCAAGAGAATTCAAACTTCGCAAGACAAACTGGTACAAAAAGACTCACAAGGGATATACAGAGCAAGACTGCGACCTAATAATCTGCTACGATCACGAAACGAATGATCTGTATGTCCTAAAACCTGAGCATTTTATTGGCGCAAAAAGTTTTGCCATCAGGAAAGAAAAGGCTAAAAACGGTCAAACCAAAGGACTAAACTTTCACGAGGATTTTGTTCTCACGAAGGAAAGGTTAGAGCAGGTATGAAGAAGATTGTTCTTTTTGTTTTTTCTTTTCTTTGCCTTACTAATGCAGGGTGTCATTATCCAACCGTTGCAGAGCAATGGGAGAATGATCCTCGAATGAAAGAGGCCGCAGAAAAAGCAAAGCAAGAACAATCTCAGTGGGAAAAAGAAAGAATTGAAAGAGAAGACGGTTTTGCGAAGTTCCAAGCGCAAATGGATAAACTTCGAGAAGCTGAAAAAAAGAGACAAGAGATCGACAATAGGAAAATCTCTCGTAAAGCAATCAAAGCAATTGATCTTTACATTGCTTTTCTGGAAAAGCACGAAAACCCGACAGATGATGAGGTTTACATTTCGCCGGAATGTCTCACTTGGTGGGGACAAGTAAAAAAAGGCATGAGCGAAGAGCGATTGCTTGCAGAAATCAATTATTATCGAGAACTTCATTCTTTTATTGAAAGTGGAGTTGATGAGAATTGTTTTCTTGCTCATATGGAATACCTCCGCCTCACTTTGGGGTATCTCGATTCAAGCAAAGTTACGGTGCAGGGGTATTTCAGAAAAGACGGAACATATGTTAGTCCTCATTTTAGATCACGACCAAAGTAAGCCGTTGGTCGCGGGTTCGAGTCCCGCCCGGGTCATTTATGAACAACGATAAAGTTGAGCAGATTTTCGCGGAAGAGGTAGAAGACATCTGCAAGCAACTGCGCGAAAAGCTCAAAGGTCGTCGTTCAAAGTCTTCTCATGGAGTCATTCATATTACCATCAATCCTTTTGGAGGAGAGGAGATATGGAACTTCGGAGAGCCGAATATCCATACAACGAGAATTGATGTTCAAATTGGAGGAATGAGTCGCCGAGAAGAAGTTGGCTCCTTCAAAAATATGGATGAGGCTTTTTCTGCGATAAAAAAAGTTGCGCAGATAATTGGTCTTATCTGAAGACTAAACTTTTTACGGAAGGTTGAAGGCTATGGACCTCAAGCAACTGATTTTCGAGAAGGATGGCAGCCGGATGACCGTCTCAAGGACGGAGGGCGGCTTCTTGTTTGAGACGAGCAAGAGCAAGTTCATCCGCAGGCATGGCGAATCAATCGAGTTCCTCACGAGTTCGGCTTGCGAGAGCGACCCTGATTTCGCCACAGCATCAGAGCAGTTGAAGAACTCTCATCGGGGGATTCTGAATACGGCTTATGCTGGTATGTTGAACATGCTGTCATGAAAAAGCGCAAGACTAAACTTCCGAAGAAGAAGGGGAAGAGTATGGATACTTCTCTTGTTAAAGTCTCAAGGCCTACCCCTCCGCCCGGAGCCGTTGCAGTCTATGACGATTCCGCTCGGTACAAGTTCGGGTTTGGCGTTGCCTCGCAGAGCAGCGGGCGCATCTACAAGATTTCGTTTGATGCGGCTCCTGGCTGTCTGTATTGGAAATGCTCTTGTCCGGGCTGCATCTCTCATGGAGACTGCAAGCATCTGAGGGCTTGCGGCTTGAAGGGGAAGAACGGCGGCAAGCAGATTGATTTCGCCAAGAAGCATGGGTTCCTTCGCTGACTAAACTTCCGCTCCCAAAATGTGGAGCATGATTACCATTCCTATTGAAGATGTGGAAGGTCTGGTTCGGGCAGTTGAAGACTTCTTTGGCCCTGATATCTTTGTTCACTCATCCGAGACAGAAACAAAGACGGCCAACCTCCACAAGTATGGGAAGGCTATCAAAGACATTCTTGACAAGAAGCGCAACGCAGAAGCCGAGGCCAAGCGCATCTACGAAACAATTGAGGCTCTTCCCACTGCTGACCGTCTGGCCGAGATGAATGGGCTGCAAGAGTTCCTTGACGACACCTGCCATGACCTTGCCTCAAATGAGGGGTCTGACATCAACAATGAGGGCATCGAGGCTCAGATTGCTTTTGTCATTGAGGAATTAGGCATGGAAGAGGCAAAGCGCCAGTTGAACGTTTGGTTTGATGGACGCTTGGAGTTCTAAAAATGGAAAAGAAGGCAACGAAGGCTCAGAAGGCCAACAAGCGGCTTCGTCAGCATAATTCCATTGAAGGAATCGCTTTTCGGCAAGGCTGGGACGCTTCTTCTGAACTTGGATTTTGTCGGGATTTCATTCTGAGCGACTCCAAGCGTGGCGATGCGTTTATCCGCTTCTTGCGGAACAAGGCAAAAAAGGAAAATGAAATATGAACAAGCCCTTCATTGTTATTAACGTTGTTGATGGCAACGTTGCGGTTGTTTATATGAGGGATTCTGAAGAGGCAGCTCTCGAACTTGCCGTTTCGATGGCGCAAGAGCAGTGCAACGAGCCTGAAGAGGACATTCGGCAGCAGTTGATGGAGAACTGGCTTTTCGTTCCTCCGAACGAAGACTTCAATGTTTGTATCCAGCAGCCCAAAGACTAAACTTTCTGCGCGAAGAAAGAAAGTATGCCGAGGAAGTTAACCAAGCCCCGTCCCAACGTCTTTGCGAAGGACTACGCTCCTTACGGAACGACCACGCAGAGAGGAAACCCCGATGACTGGCGCAAAGCCTATGAACATCGCATGATGGGCGAGGAGGAGGCGGTTGCGGTACTCGACAAGGACAACCCGTACACTGTTTTGGGCTTGTCGCAGGGCGCAGACAAGGATGCTGTCAAGAGGGCGTTCCGCGCCTACTCGATGAAGTGGCATCCTGACGTTTGCAAGGAACCCAACGCAGCCGAGATGTTCAAGAAGGGTCATGCGGCTTATTCTTTACTGATGGGGAAATAACATGACAGAAGCCAAGCAAAAGCCCGACCGGGTTATCCGGGTCACCAAGAAGACCTTGAAGTTCTGGCGCGAAAATCTGGCTCGCAAGAGTTGGAACCCCGAGTACCCCGCTGGCGAGGTAATCCAAGAGGTTGCCAAGACTTTTGGAGTCGCAGGAACGAGGTACGAGGTTGCGCTGAAGTTGGTCAACTCCGAGCCGGACCGGGCAAGAGAGGCTGGCGGCGGACTCGGAGAACCGTCTGGCGGGCCATACCTCGATGCGATTTTGTTCGCCGATGGTTCGGAGCAATGCGTTCTGCCTCCCGAGCGCGAGCAGCTTGACGGCGAGTACGTTTTCCGCGATTCGGTTGAGAACCGCGACATCCGGGTTCTGGTCAAAGGTCCGGATGTGAAGAAGCATGTGCTTCACAGGGATGGATGGAAGACCGAGTGGTGGATGGAGGATGGAGAGGTTTGCGTTAGCGTCTATCGCAAGGAGTTCTCTCCTTCTGGTCCCTTCTATAGCGATAAGCCCTGCCTTGAGTGGAGTTTCCCAAAGGTTCCGGGCAACAACATCTTGGGCAATGCGGCTATCTACCTTGACCAAGCGATTCTGTACGCCAAGAATCCTCCAAACTAAACTTTTTCCGCGCAAAGAAAAGTCAGAAAGGAACTCAAAATGCCCGCCAAGACAACCAAGAAGACGACCAAGAAGGCAACCAAGAAATCCGCCAAGAAGACCAAGAAGGCCGCTCCTCCGCAGGAGAACTTCGGCAAGGTCTATATCAGCGCAGAGCAGGCTGGCAAGTTGGACGGCAGCGGAGATGGGATGGGCGAGAGTTTTTGGGTTGTCCTTCTGGACGAGAAGAACACCGCCGAAGTGCGCAACAACTGCATGTGCGGTCTTTGCGTCGGCGATGTGATTGAGTTCAAGGAATACGTCGAAGACGACGGAATCCATCATCCGAGGGAGTTCGTGAAGGTCATCAAGCGCGTTGCGGAAGCCTTTGGCCTTTACTACACCTTCCCCGGTCTCAAGGGGAAGACTTCGGGCGATAAGTTCCCCGAGGACTGCCAAAAGCATCTGCATATGCTCAACGAGCATAACATCAAGTTCGAGGGGATGGTTCCTGGTCTCGCGAGCGTTTCCAAACCCGTCGAAATGAGCGATGAAAAGTTCTTCGCTCTCCTTAACAGCGGCCCCATGACCTTCTCGACCTCCAAGATTGAGGACTAAACTTCCCCTACCGCTTTCCAACACAAAAGGAGAACCCAATGCCCGTACAGACGACTATTCTTGATATCGTGGAGGTTTTGCTTCCTGTCGTTTCTACCTGCTCCCATCAAACAGGGAACATCAACATCATCTTTATCCCGATTGCGGATGAGAATTGTTTTATTGCGAACTGGGGAAGCGGCTCCGAAGACGAGGATGTGGATTCTTGCATCGAGTGCGAGACTTTGGGAGAGTTGGGCGATGCCCTGCCCTTCTTCTTCATCCCTGCCATCTGCAAACCCAATTCGGATGATGATAGGGAGATTGTCGTTGTCTTGAAGATGGATGTTTCTGTCATCGAGACCCTGACCAATCTCGTCAACAACTATGCGGAGGAGAAGCTTTCCCCGAAGGAGCTTCGCGTCTATCCAGCGCATGAGGAGATGTGCAACAAACTTGCTGACAATTTCCATGTTTTTGTCCAGCAAGGAAATGACGGGGACTTTTTTGACGACGATTGGACGTTCGATAAGCCCCGCTTCGTTGAGCGCAATAAGGCTGTAGTGGTTGGATACAACGGAGTTCATCTGTCCGCTGATATCTCAACAGTCGGCGACAATGAGCAAGAAATCTGTTCGGTTGAAACCATTTGGCTCAGTAAGAACGACCTTGCTGCACTGAATAGTTGGCTGACGAATCGGACAGAGCCAAGCCAGAGGTAACACCGCGCCGGCTAAACTTCCTGAGAGGAAAGAACAAGCATGGAAAGCAACGTCACAACTTATTCTCGGGAAAGTTTCATCAAGTTGCTGAGCGACCCCAGCAAGGTTGACGCTTTCATGGCTTTGTTCAACTCTGCCGCCCTCATCGTTGGCGACTTCGATGACTATGGCGAGGTTTTGCAGAGCAACGAAGCAGGCATGTACGACGAAACAACCAACATTGAAAAGCTGCGCGGAGCTATCAACCTCATTAGCCCCGGCATGGTTCCCGAGGGGGATTATCTTCCCCATTTGACAGAGCAGCAGCAGAAGCGGCTCGAAGAGGTTGCGGCTGAGGTTGTTGCGATTGGCGATGGTGTGGAAACCAAGCCTATAGAAGATGCTGCTTCTGAGGTTGAAACCATGACCCCGAGGGAACGGCTCGAAGCCACGGGCTATTGGGCAAGTACCGAGGACCGTCAAAGGAGCTTGCGGAAGCGGTTAGGATTCGACCCTGAAAATGGGGAAGAGTTCAAGGACTAAACTTTCTTCTCATCTTTTATAAGCAAGGAGATATTCAATGTCCGAACTCATCAAGCCCCATGTCCTGACCGAAGCCGAAGCTTTGAAGCGCATCAGAGATGCTATTGATAGCATGGACCTTGATGACCTTGCTTGTCTCGTCAGCGACGTTTGTGACACTGATGGACCTGTCGTTGTTGTCCATGACGGCTGCGAGGCCACGACCGCCGAGGAACTCGGAGCGGACGACACAATTCCCGTTTCTGCTGTCTACGAGAACGGCGAGAATGTCGGCGATTTGGCCGAGGATGGAACCATCTACGGCGATGATGCGGAGGATGACGCGGACGAGGCCAAGAATCAGTCCGACAAGTCTTTCGGCGGGATGGATGACGACTAAACTTTCCTCGCGCAAAGGAATCGCATGAAGGCTACAAGGTTCAAACTCGAAGGGAAAAGGCATGAGGCCCTTCGGTTCATCAATCGGCAAGAGGGTTTCGAGCTTCTCATGTCCTGCGAGTGCGTTTTGGTTAATGGGGATTTGCTTGAAGATGGGTTTTATCCCTTCAAGAACGACAGTCAGACTCTTGTTGTTGCGATTCCCGAGCTTGGGAATAGCAGCAGCAAGGAAAACGAGAACATCCACGAATGGGTGGACAGTTTCGTAGATGGTTTGATGGAAGCGGTCGGGAAGATGAAGGCGGACGAGTTTGAGGCTGCTTCTTTGGAGGGCATGAAGGGTTACAGTAGGATTGCTCGCTTCCATTGGTATTGACGAACTAGCGCGATCGGATGTCGGACCCTAGACTCCCGTGCGGCGATACGGCACGAACAAAATGGGGTAGGTGTTGCGGTTGCAGTTGCTTCCCCTTTCAGCCTTAAATGCGGAATCGGCAACGGGACAGAGGAGGGTTTGCAAGCCCTTCTCTGTTCGTTTAAGACTAAACTTCTTGCGCAAAGGAGTGTTGATGTGCCAAAGTCAAATTCCCAAAAGAGGAAACTACCTCCGCTGAAAGAGGGAGACCTGGTCATCACTGTTTCTCTTGAGTTCCCTAACCATGAACGAGGCGGAGTTCCTCGCAAGTTTGATTTGGTTTGCGACCCCGAGACAATGACCGTTCAGTTGGAAGAGGACTTGGTTGAACTTACTGAACCGTTCGACCCCAACGAAGACCCCGACAGTTCTGCTTTGGAGGTTTGCAAAGCCATCGAAGACGAAGGCATCTCCATGAAGGGGATGCGCCACCATATTGCTGCACTGCTTACGGCGGTCATTGAAGCGACTCCGTAAGACTAAACTTCCAGAGAAAGGAACACTGTTATGGCAAAGAAGAAAGCAAAGAAGAAAGCGAAGAAGGTTGTTGCTGACCCCAAGTTCCAGGTTTGGGCGTACTACAGCCATCCGCAAGGGATTGACTGGGACAAGGATGACGAGATCCGTAAGGCCGCCGGCAAGGAGGACTTCGGTTCTGGTTTCGGTATGCACGGCGGGCTGCGCGACCTTTCTTTCTTCGCGCAAAACATGGCTCATGCGCTGCGCATGAAGGACCGCATCCTCAAGCTTCGCTGCGTCGTTCGCGTCGAGGTATCCGAGGACGAGAAGGGCGGCAATACGGTCTTTACCAAGAAGAACAAGAAGGGGAAGTGGCAAAGCTACGGTTGAATGGGTAAAGTAGGGGAAACCCTCTCTGGCTAAACTTTGACCATTGAGCCAAAGGATGTTCAGAACTCAAGAACCACTCTAAGGAGCGAGTCAAGTGAGCAAGAAGACCCCTATCAAAGGCAAAAAAGTTGGGAAGACGGTGACTTTCCAAGCCAAGCCGAAGGTTGACCCCTTGACTAAACTTCCTGCGCAAAAGAAGAAGATGCCGACATAGTTTATCCTGGTTAGAACAGCAATGTTTGACTCAAGTAGGAGCTAGCGCAGTTCTGAAAAGTAGTCAAACCGAGCCTTGGCGCAAAGGCGGGAAAATTGAAAGAAGGAGGTTCGATCCCTCCTGTCGGCACCACCGATAACAACCCCCGAAATGGGGGTTTTCTTTTGCGATCATCCGTCTAATCGTTATGAGTGAAGAAGATCTACACAACCGCCAAGATCACCTCGTAGATCACCTCGCACATTTGGCACACAATGACCCACATTCTTAAGCTAACAAGCCACGCGATGTCCGGAGCTGCCACGCGATGTCCGGATGCCCAGGGCAAAAAGCCCAGGACTCGGAGGAGCCTCTCTTCAGTTCTGAGGCGGAGCCGCTCCGAACTGAGAGTTCCGTTAGGATTTTGGTATCTACAGTACGAGACTCCTCGCTGGCTAAACTTTCTTTGGAGCAGTTTTGGGTATGAGCGTACAAAGACATTGTTCAATCTACCTCGCCAAGAACGGCAAATGGTACATGGAGCTTGGCGACCAAGAATATGACCGCCAAGACGATTCAACGACGTATGGACCCTTTGCCTCAAAGGAGAGGGTCTATGATGAGCTGAGGTTCCATGCGAACCCCGGCGGAAGTTTCCAAGACGACAGCGGAACTCGTGAAGTTCCTACCGTTTCTCCCAATGGCAGGCCAATCCAAAAACCAAGAGGATAACATGAGCAACAAAAACTGGAACAACAGTCACATTCAGTTCGCCCGCCTCATCGCTGAGATTGAAGCGAACGGAGGCTTTACGAACAGTTTGATGGACGACCTTTGCTCCTCGATGGACTTGGAGAGGATGGACGTTTGCGGCCTCATCAATCGGGCGCAGAGCGAGTGGGACGAAATCAAGGCTCAGATTCCCAAGACGATTCCCAAGAAGAAGTGAACCGTCCTCGAAAGATGACGACTAAACTTATCTGATGGCTCTACTACAGAGCAAGGTTTACTTGTCGTTATTGTTCCAAAGGAGGTGCCTTATGTAACCCTAACTATGGTTTGTTTGCAGGACTAAACTTCCTGAGAAAGATTTAGAGACATGGAAAACTTCTTGTTTGGTTTCGAGCTTGAGACAGTTAGCCCCTTCGATAAGAGGCACTTGTCTTCTGTTCTTAATCAAAGAGGAATCAAGACCGTCGTTTCCGAGGATCTTCATTACAGAGAAAAGAACGCTTACCTGGTTGATGGGTCATACTCGCTTGTCGATGATGGCAGCATCAAGCCTGATGGGTTAAAGTTTGGTGTTGAGTTTAGGAGTTGCATCTTTGCGCTCCACTGTCTCGACATGCACAAGCCTCTGGTTTGATCGCCACAACCAAGAGACCGGCGTTCTTATGACGAAGGAAACGAAAAACCCTTGGGCTGAGATGGACAAGGGGCGCGAAAAGAAAAGCTACGCCTTCCTGGCGGAACGGTTGGACGGGTACTTGAAGGCCCCGTGACTAAACTTCCGTCGCAGAACAAGAAAGCAACAAGGAGTATCAACCATGATTGATTTCATCGCTCACAACTGGCATTGGTTCGGTTTCACGACCTTCGGAATTCTCATTCTCTGCGTCATCAACTTCATCGTAGCGGCTCGCTACTCGATGAGAATGGACCGCCAGGTCTTCGTCTACTCCATCGGTGTCCACCTGTTCCTCGGCCTTCTGTTCCTTCTCTCGGCGATTCCTTTCTCCATCGGCGCAATCATCGCCATCATCAAGTACGTTCAGGCTCAGTAACACTGCGCAGGACTAAACTTTCAGCGCAAAGAGAACTGACATGAGCAAGGGCATACGAATCAAGAGCGAGAACTTCTCGGCAATCTCTGATGCCCTTGAAAAGTCAGGAATTGATTGGTCGGTTTGGAACGCAGAGGCCATGATGGACCCTAACTACAGCGGTCCCATCGACCTTGAGTGTCACGACAATCATCGTTTCGGAGAATTTTCTCGCATCGTCCGTAGTGTCGAAAAAAGGAGTCAGTAATGGACCGCATTTTCGCAGGTATCGCCATTGGCATCGCCGGTTTCTTCGCTATCATCGCCCTCGCCTTCTGTATCGCTCTCCTCGCTGCCATCCCGCTGTATTTCCTCTGGAACGCCTTCGCTCCGACGTACTTCCCGTTCCTCCCCGCGCCCTGGCTCGCCATCCCCTTCTGGCACGTTGTCTGTCTGACATGGCTGCTCAGTATCGTCCGCGGCATCATCATGCCGAGCGCAGTCGCAAACGCAACGGCCAAGAACGACTAAACCTCGTCGTCATGTCCTTGAGCGAGGCCCTGAGCAATCGGGGCCTTTCTCTTGTGACTAAACTTTTCGCGCAAAGGAAAGTTGTATGGCAACTGAACTGAAAATCGACAGAGAGAAAGCCAAGTCCGTTTACAGCGGCAAGGATGGCGCATGCTGCTGCGGTTGCAGCGGAACCCATTACTACGCCTCCAAGCACCGCGAAGAGGCCGGGAAGAGTCGTGGTTACAATGTTGAGGACAAGGAAATCAACGACAAGCAAGTAACTCGCATCATCAACAAGATCGAGAAACTCGCAGCGGCAGGCGTCCAGATCGATACTGTTCCCGATGTCTACTTCTCCGCTGTTGAGGGCAAGCGGCTTTACATTGTTTATTACAACTAAACTTTCCAATCAGAAGGGAAAGACATGAAGAACGTAAGATTCCTTACAAGGGATGAGATTCTCGAAACCGATGGCGGACGAGAAGGAACTCTGAGCGAGAACTACGCCACCGTTCGCAAGGCGGTCGAGAAACTCCCCGGATTTGACCAGGGCTTCTTCATCAATCCCAAGAGCGGCGGCGAAGATGCCGACTTCCCCGATGATGATGAGAAGGTCGATGTTACCTTCGGTCTGAAAGATGAGGAAACGGGCGAGGTTCTCATTGTTTGGAACTATAAGAGCGGTCCCGCTTACAACCCCAGAGATAACCTGACACTGGATGACATTTCCGAGTTCTCCATCGGATATGGAGGCGATAAAAAGAAACCGTCCACTGCGCTGCTCTCCGCTCTGATGGAGGCTTGCGATATCGCCAAGCATTGAGGACTAAACTTCCTGCGCCCGTTTGTAAGGTATGAACGTCAACGATACCATCCACCGCCGCTGCCAAGATTGCGGAGAAACCTTTGAGGTTATCGACCCCGATTGCAAGGCGGAGGTTCGCTGCATTTCTTGTCAGGTGCAGTTCCGTATCACCGGCAAGACGGCTCTTGAGCGGTACGCCGAGGCTCTCGCCGAATCAATGAGCCAAGCCCTCCCCGCAAAGGAGAAGGTGTCATGCTGATTTCAGCCATCGAAGTTCAAGAGGCAAGGCAACGGCTCATCGCCAAGTACGGACAAGCCTATGGCCTACGGCGCGGCTGGTTGCCTCCAGAAGAAGCCGAGAAGCTGAAGGTCAAACTGAAGGTCACTCGCAAGGAGGGCGTTCTGGGGCAGTTCTGTCAGCTCTGGCAAGGCAACGTGTTGGTGGTCGAGTCTTACATCTTCCCGACCCCAAGAGGAGAGTTCAAGAACGTAAGGGAGTTCATCGAGGCGAAGAAGAAGGAGTGGGAGATTGTCAACCTTCCCACCGAGAACGACCCTCGGTATTACGTTCGCTTGCTCGCTGTTTATCAGTCAATAGGAACGATGTCGATGGGTTGTGTTGTCGAGGGAGGCAAGAGCGTCGATTGCTACACCGTTGACGATTTGATTGCGGTTGGCTTTGCCGACTAAACTTCCTGCGCAAGGAAAGTAGCTATGAACAATAGCAAACACCGCCAGACTCTCAGCAAGGCAGCTCTCATCGGTCGGCTCAACGGCATCATCGCCCGCATGGACCGTAACCGCGATGCTTACTTGTGTTCCCACAAGAAGACAAGGGACGCTGACACTGGAAAGCTCCCCGCCGAACTGCTCGCCACTGATTTCGCAGCGGCCCAGGCTGAGCTTGAGGCGTTGCACCGCGAGGTCAACACTGATATGGTCGAGGGGTCAACTCTCGAAGGGCAGTACGATAAGAGCCTTGTGGAGACAACCATCGCGACGGTCTTGGGCAAGGTTCAGCAGCAGTTTGGGCATCAGCCGAACATCCTCGCTACCCTTCAGATGTTCGCGATGCTCCTTCAGTCCGAACTGTGCCTCAACGCTCATTTCCTCTTTCTCAAGACGGACGCCAATGTGGAGGACCGCATCAACCATCCGAACCTCTACGGTCTTGACGGAAACCCCAAGCGTTGACTAAACTTTCAGCGCAAGGTAGAATGGTATGAGGTAATGCGGGTCTAACCCCGCTAGAGGATGCGTCCTCTATAGTATAAGCCGAAAGGCCAGAGAAATACCGCCTCTAGGGATTGGAACCCCTCTAAGAAATCCCCTCGTCGGTAGGTAGCCGAACAGCCGAACCCGAGCGGCAATCGGGAGTGTATCGCGCCGACCCTAAACAAGTCGGCTTATTTCTTTAATCCCTCTTGTTTCCGTTTGCGGAAACTCGCCGAGTTTAGGAAACTCACCCATAACCATTACCAGACGCCAACATAATCGTTATGAGTGAAATAGTGTTCCAACGGGTTTCAGTGTCCGGATCCCGGATCCGGGTGACCAGTCTCAGGTCAACCGGGTGTCCGGGTGTCGTAGCCAGAAATTTCTGCGCAGAAACAAACTCCGAACAACCCCAACAGACTAAACTTTCCAATAATCCAAACAGACCAAAGCCTCAACAATCCCAACAGACTAAACTTTCCTCGCAATTTTGCAGAGTACCCAATAGGAGAAACCCATGAAACTCATCAGCCGCAAAGAACTCATCGAACGCCTTTACAATCAGACGACTCAGACCATCGTTTCGATGGTTTGCGTTACCGAGCCTGACATGAGGGCGAAGGCAATCATCGAAGCCGTCGATATCGCCGTCCCCCAACCGAACCCCTACCGCATCGGCAAGGGCAAGGCAGCGGTTTCGACCATCAGCAAGGTCTTAAAGGTCAACGGCAAGATTAACGACCGCTACGAGCGCGTCGTTACCAACAAGGCCAAGCGCATGATTATCGCCGAGCGCGAGGCCGCGAACCTTGCTCCGCTCTCGCCCGAGCAACTCGATGCAGCAGCGGCGGCGGTCCCCGACTTTGGGGAATCTTGGCATACGCCGATTCTCGATGCCGAGGGCAAGCCGACTTGTCTCAGCGTCAACCGCAAGACGCCCGAGAACGGCAAGGTTTATATTCGGTTCATCTTCAAGGCGAAGGGCGAAGCCGAATACGTCAACAACGACAACGGCGCAACCGAACCGAGCGAGAACGTCTACCCATTCCTCTCTCCCTCATCCGACTACAGCAATCAGAATCTCGCCGAGGGCGATGAAGTCCGTTTCGTCGTCTATGACGTTGCCAATATCGCCGAAATCGCGCTTGGCGGCGAACGGCTCCGCATCCTCGATACCCTCGCCGAACAGTCCGAGGGCATGAGGAATAAGGTTTGGGCAATCGCCGAGGAATACTTGGAGGGCGAACGGAGCATGAGCAAGGTCGGCAACTAACGCCGGCTAAACTTTCCCCAACCCTCAACCCCAATCGTTTGTCTCCATTGGGGACCGAACGCCAGCCTTACAAGGTTGGCGTTTGGTCATTGCAAACACTGAATCATTATGAGTGAAATAGAACAGCCGAGCAAACATTAGCCGACTAAACTTTCAGCGCAGAATTGAGAAGTAACGAAAGGAACCCCATGAACAGCCGCAACCATAACGATGACAGCCTTAACGGTCATGGCTTTTTCGAGCATGACATTCCTTTTGGACAGCCCGAACTCCAGCCCGACAAGGCTACGGCGGTCATCGTCAAGGACAGGCCGAAGGACGAAACGAAGGGGCAGCGTCCGCATGTCGTTCTCGTTTGGAATGACCAAGAACATTCGGAATTGTTCGTCATCGGCGTTCTCATGGAAGTCTGCAAGATGAATTTGCAGCAAGCCATCCAAACGACCATGAAGATTCATGCCGAAGGCAAGGCGGCGGTCATCGGCGGATTGTTGGAGTATTGCGAGTTAAAGAGGGACCAGATTGCAACCTTCCGCGATGCCCTTGTCATCTCGATGGGAGGCCCCAACGTCCCCCTCAACGTTACGGTCGCGGAGGCATGAGGCGCAGCGGACTAAACTTCCGCTAGAAGGTACTTTCATGGGCGGGGTATTGAAGCGGCTCTCGGCGAGGCCGCTCTACCCCTTTAAGCCAACCGAATCGTTATGAGTGTAACGCCATCGCCGACCCCTCCAAACTAAACTTCCGTCAGCAAAGTTATAATCATGGCAGCAGAACCAATCAACACGAAGCAGCCAGGCGATTGCGGATACGTCTTTTTCTTCCGCGGCAAGGAAATCGCCCTCTACGCTCCGAGCTTGGCAGCGGCAAAGGACAAGGCCGTGACGCATTTCAAGGCCCCCAAGAGCCAACGGCATATGGTTCATGGAGGTATCGCAGAGGACAAGGACGGCAAGGAAATCGTCCATACAGCAGACTAAACTTCTAACTTTGTAATTCTCCGCGCATGGTTGTTTGTCTCGCCGACTAAACTTTCAGCGCAGAATTGCAGAGAGTTAGAACAGCCCAAACCCAATGAAAGGACAGACAAATGGCAAAGCTCGCTCTCCTCAACCTCGCCGCCTTCGAACTCGCCCGCCGTCGCATCGCCGAACGGAACATTACCCTTCCGAACGATGAACAGATCATGGCTGGCAACTACAGCGTTCGCGTTTTCAACAGCCCCCGGCACAGCGATATCTACGTCATGCAACTTCTCTCCACCTTGTTCCGTACCCAACCGAACAAGGCGGCGGAAATCGCCCTCAAGATCCACGACAGCGGCGATGAGGGAGTTACAATCTTCACCGGCAGCCGCGATAACTGCCGCAACCTCATGCGGGCGTTGGCGGCTTGGGGCGGCGATGCCGCCGCAAACCTCGCCCTCCGCATCGACAATGACAAGGGACTGTACGCCGAAATGACCGACAACCGCAGCGGCGAAATCGTACAGCGCAGCGGCGATGAGGATGAAGGGGCCGACGATGCCGCTCCCCAACTCGCCCCCGCCGTCGCTCCGCCCGTTCGCCCGCTCGATGCGGTTTTCGCTCGGCTTCTCGGCAACTAAACTTTCCTCGCCAAAGGAAAGTAGTAAAGGACAGGCAAGGGACTCTGCCTCCGAGACTCGTTCTCGGAGGGGCGTTCAGAGGACAGCGGACGGGAAGTAACGCGCCCGAGCCGCACTTGCCATTTAAGCCAATCTAATCGTTATGAGTGAAAGCCGCATCCGAACTAAACTTCGCGCAAGAAAGTTATAAGCATGGGACTCGGAAAGAAAATCGACGGCAAGTATCAACCCATCAGTAATTACGAAGGCTCATGGGCCGACGTAATGAAGAAGGCAAGAGAAAGAACTCGCCGCGAAGCCGAGAAGGACAAGAGGCCCTCATCCTTGCTCGCCTACGAAGGAGTCCATACCCTCTCCAACGGCGTCAAGGTTGAGTTTACAAATACCAACCGCATCGACTAAACTTCTAGGGGAAGGATTAGAAACATGGTAGACTACAATGCTCCATTGTTTCAGCATCCCCAAGAGACTTGGGACAAGGCGAAATGCGAGAAACTCGCCAAGTATCGCCATGTCGATGCTTTCGGAACCAAGCAAAGCCGCAAGGGGTTTCTAGGCTCGGGCGCAGCCATCCCCGCAAGGTTCGGCATAACTCGTTACAACGGAGGATGCGAGCGTAATGGCGAATGGTGGCAAGGCGAGAATTTTCCCTTCCCCATCCTTGCCGAAGGGTTTGAGATTGTTTACGTTCTGACTTGGGGATGGTACATTCAACGTAAGGCAGGCAGCCATGAACGTCAATGATGGAATTTTCTACCTCTACTCCGACGATGAGAAGGGGTTTTGGAACAACGAGAGCGGCTGGGGTTCGCTCGAAACGGCGCAAGAGTATTTGGAGGAGGACTTGCATGGGTACATCCCTAAAGGTTCTCGGTTCGTTTCCGCAAGCGAAGCCGAAACCCTTTGCGATGACCCAAACTAAACTTTCGCGCAGGTACTTCTAGGTAGAAAGGACTCTATCCCATGAAGGTTGAAATCCGTCATCTCAAGACCCTCAGCCAGCCCAACGGCGAACTCATCGAAATCGTTGAAGTTAACGCCCAAACCATGAACGCCGAACAAATCCAAACAAAGGTTGGTTCGGCCCTCATCAGCAAGGGCATCGAACTGTTCGGCTCCGAATTCCAATCGGTCGGCAACAACTCCATCTTCGGCGGTTACGTTCGTAACAAGGCCAACGGCGAATGTATCATCGCCGTTTGAGGAGAAACTAAACTTCCGTCGCGGAAGTTAAGAGTATGAAATACAACTCTACTTTCTGCGGCTCGCAAACTCCCCCAACTTGGCGTTGGGGGAATCTTTTTGCGCCAGGCTAAACTTCCTGAAAAGAAATGAGAAGCATGGCAACTCAAACAGTCAAATCTCGTTCAAGCAAGCCCCGTTCAAGCAAGCGGACCCATCTCAACATCAATGTTTCTCTCGAAGTCGATGATGTTGTCAGAGTCGCCGGCTGGCATAAAGCCAACCACATGCTCAACCGCGTTCTCGCCTTCGCTGCAAACAACAAGGGACGCATCAGCCTCAAGGTAACAAAGCCCACGACGAAGGGCTAACAACGGAGCATGGTACGGGTAAAGGGCGAGCAGCCTAACCCAGCCCGCAAGGGTATGGGTTCCGTACCGATTTAATGAGGACTAAACTTTCCTTCCAACAATCAAGAGCATGTTGAACTGGAACATTGACAAGATGAGAGGGGCAGATAAGAACAGCGTTGAGGTTCAGCTCTTCAATGCAGAGAACGCTCTCTCAAACTGGCGCGAGGATGTAGCGAAAGGGTATTGCCGTTATGATGCTGGCGAGGAGAGGAAACTCAAGGCGAAGATTAAGGAACTGAGGACTAAACTTCCCGGCTAGAACCCCCTCCGTTGGGGCGCAGTGGAAGGGATGCTCTCTCACTCATAATGATTAACATCACAGAGGCACCCCATACCCCTCGCCCGCCCCTTCAGGAAAAGTAAGATATCTATATTTCAAAGGAGTACCCTAGAGTATACTCAGTTACAGAAAGAAGGTATCCTCAAAATGTCGATATTATTTTAGGAGGATACCGCATGCCATATAAAAGTGTAGAAAAAAGAACTGAATGGAAAAGAGAATGGGCAAAGAAAAATAAAGACAAAATACAAGAATATGCCAAGCGATATTATGATAAGAAAAAGAACAGCCTACCAAAGTCTGTAAGAATAAAGAAGACAAAAGAAGAGATAAAAGAAACAGATACGGTTGCAAGAAAAAGAAGAATACAAAGAAATAGAGAATATATCAATTCTATAAAACAAGGAAACAAGTGTTTGAAATGCGGAGAATCTCATATTTCATGTTTAGTTTTTCATCATAGAGATAGAAGAGAAAAAGAATATACGATTAGCGATATGGATAACATGAGTCTTGAAACAATAAAGAAAGAAATAGAGAAATGCGATATGCTTTGTCATAATTGTCATGCTAAACTACATTATGAAGAAAGAGGGTACGCCGTCACTTAAAATTCGCAATATGGGGGATACCTTATCTCGTTCACAGCAAAGAGGTATTTTTTTGATATTGACGAATTGGTAATAGAAGACTTGCAGGAGAATGAAATGAAAAGGATAGAAAGTAAAAACTACGCAAAATCAAAGACGGCTCAAGTAAATCAAGAAGATATAAGAAGCCGTGTTTTTGATTTTGCTAAAAAGATGTTTCATCTTGCTAAAAACGCAAGAGTGATTATTAGCATGAACGAGGTAGGAAACTTATTCGTAGGCGAATATGGATGGACAGATGAAGGCAAGAGGATACACGATATGTCAGTAAGGGTTCTCTCCAATCCAAGGTCTTCTATTCAAGAACTTTTTGAAATCATAGAAAGCATTATAAATCTAGCAGGCGATAAAGAAGTTGCGGACGGAACCCCTCCCGGAAGAGGCCAACCTCGTGTTATTGGTCCAGAGTTGATTACTGAATATAGAAACCTAAAAGCAGAAGCCAATTTCTAAAATTAGGTATACGTCACTTAAAATTCGCGCACAGAGGGATACCTTGCTTGTTTATTCCTGACCCTAATCAGAAGCCAATATAATAATACAAAGGACTAAACAATTATATTGTGGAATCCCACAATATAATGAAAGGCTTTACTCTCATCGAGTTGCTTGTTGTTATAGCGATAGTTGCGATACTCTTATCTCTTGCTATGACGGCTCTTTCAAAATCTCGTGATACAGCAAGGGGAGCCATCTGTAAAAACAATCTACACCAACTCGCAACTTCTATTCAAATGTACTCGTTTCAATATAATGATTTACCAGACGCTTGCCTTATCGAGGGCATGATTTCAGAACATTCTCTTTCAATAAAGCTAGAAAACTTTCTAGACGCTCCAAAACCAGAAATCGGCAAAAGAGTAAACCCTTGGTGTTGTCCGTTTGACGAGCGATATTATAAACTCTGCGGAGGCAGTTATCATTATGCTCCTGCATCATTACGAAATACCTATACTCTTCCAGTTTTGAAGATTTACGAGAGTATTCCAAGGATGGCTCTTCTTACGGACATTTCTCCAAGAAAAGATAGCAGTTATCATCTTGCGAGGATTGACGGTTCGGTTATAGATGCGAATAGGACGACGCCTTTTCCTGATACAAGGTGGTTGTTTGATTATCGAAGGTAAGGACTGCCGATACTCTAGTATGGCAAAGAAACCAATCAAAGAAAAGAAACTAACCAAAGAGAAGATAGCATCGCAAATTGTAAACGAAGCATGTCATCTATACAATAAGATTTTATTTGGACAAAAGAAGCTCAAAGGAACTTTTGAGGATTTACAACAAGTTTTGGTTGCTTGTATTTATTGCGTTCGAAGCAACAACTATAACGAGGCTCTTATAATTCTTGAAGACTTATCTTCTGTAAAGAGGTCTAGCAAGACCTTGCGAGACTTGATTACGAAGCACAACGATCTTACAAAGAAATCTAGCACATAACGATTTGGCTATTACGAATAAAGTAATGGGACTTACATCCGCCCCGATGCTGTAACGAAGGTTCAAACGTTACAGAGCCATCGGGGTTCTTCGTTAATGTCCAACCATCATTCCATCTTGGCTTGATAGAAATAGCAATTTTTGAACCGCAACCGCATCCGCAAAGATGGACAGAGCAGCCATACTCTTCAGATATGTATAAAGTATCCTTTTCGACCTCATTGGGGATATACTCGCAAAAGACAGTTTTCATGGATTTTTCTTTCTTTAGATTGATTCTTGGGCTATCTGTATATGCATAGCAATGTTACATCAAACCTTGTTTTTCTATAAAGGGAGAAGGTTAGATGATGTCGAAATAAGAAGGGTACAGGATAATTTCGCGCAAAGGCATAAAGCAAGGGATTGGTTTTTATGTGTGAACATTGCACAAATGATGGTTTAGAAAAGTTTGCTCTTCTCATGGGAAGGCATTTTACTATATATCCATTTCATCAATCCTTAGCAATGCTTCCGCCCGACATTCAACAGCTTACAGTCAATCGTTATCAAACGCTACTAAACAACCCTGCTTCGGGAGCGAACATCAAACCCATAACAAGAAGCAATGGAGAGATGTATGCGGCGGAGATAACAAAAGGGCATCCTGGGTATAGGGCATTAGCCTATAAGCTAGGCGAAATCTTTGTTTGGTATTGGATTGGGGCGCATCGAGAATACGAAAAGATGATTTATAAGAGTATTCCGGTTGAAGCCATAAGGAAAGCTCAAAAGGAGTTAGCGAACATGACAAATAAGAAATCTTCGGAATATTTCAATCTTAGCAAAGAGGCCCAAGCGGAACCTCCTTATATTCCAGAAGGCGTACAGCCAAATCCTGAATATCAGCAAATGCTAGATAATCATGCCAAGAATCCAACTCGTTGCTCTCAGTGCGGCGAAGTTATGGACCATAAGAACGTACTAAGTCCATCGCATCCTATGATATATGATTGTCATAAGTGCGGACACAGGTTCAATCCTGATAATGAAAAGTTTACAGGAAAGTTTGCTCAGTTTGAGGGAAGCATGGGATTACCATCTATTCCTCCATCGCAACCGCCAACAGATCCTACTCTTCCAAAATCTCCTAATAACAAGTTTGATGAATGTCCGCAATGCGGAGGTCCGATGTCTGATTGGGAGGAGGGGGAGGTTGATGCTTGGAACCAAAGTACCGAGACTCATTATACAAAGCCAAGCGGCAAAGAATACAGGACATGCGCCGAGTGCGGTTATAAAGAAGAGCAAGAAGTTTACAACCCAAGAAACGACCCCGACTATCAGTATGAGAGGATGAGGGATGACGAAATGGACGGGGGAAGATTTGCTTCATCTCTTGGCGCGAAAATTGCCGCTGGCGAGCATCCATCAAAAGGCGAAGGTCATAAGTGTATGAAGTGCGGCAAGCCAACGCAAGCTGGTTGGGGACCAACGATGTGCGCCGAGTGCGCGAAAAACGAAAAGAAGGCAGGTTCTTATTTTGATTTGTCAAAGGTATCTCAGGTGAAGAGCGAAACTTGTCCGAAGTGTCATAGCGGGTTTTTATCTCAATGGGAGATGGAGCAAAAGCCATCAGACCAAGGAACGATGGGTATAACGAACATGCTCAGTCGTTCTTGTAGCAACGATATGTGCGATTTTTATGAAACGAAGCCATATCAAGCCGAGCAGCCCGGCGGCAATCCTTGGGCCGGTTCAGACTTCTTAGGCAAGGATTCGGATATCCCGGACAGCGATTTTGGTAATAACGATTCTATTGTAGCTTCGGGATCTGGGAGGAAGACGGCTCAGTTTTTTGACGAAGCGATTCAGCAACCGAATAATGAAGTTATTCCTTGTAACAGGTGCGGCGAGCAGAAGCCTGATGTTGAGGAGAGGAACTCGTATGGGATATATGCTGGCAGGATGTGCGCTGAGTGCGCATATGATTCATACAGGGATCATTGCGGTCTTGTAAAGAATCCTGACGGAACGTACAGCGAAGGCTCTCAGGGGGATACGAGGGAGTTAGAGGACATGGGGGAAGTTATAGAACCGGACGGCAATGACGAAATGAGATATTACTAAACGTGGAAGTTTTGGATCTGCGCGAAAAAAAATGGGCCGAAAAATTTTGCGAGCGTGGCCGAGCTAAGGGAATGGGGGATTAAATGTCTACATGGTATGAACTATCAAAAAAGGCGGACGGGCAGTGGCAGAACGTTGGCCTAGCTGAGGTTCAAGACAATGATACGTTTAGAGAGAAGATTCTTGATATGTACAAGAAGAGGTTTCCTATTCTTCAAATATCAAGACAATTAGGTGTTGGTCTTCATGCCGTTGAGTCAATAGTAAAAGATTCTCTGTAACAAGTGTCAGGAATAAAGATGGCTTGGTATAAGATAGCACAACTAGCAACAAAGCAACAACTAGTACAAGCCATTGTTCAGGTCAAAGGTACTTTAATTGATAACGGCAGTAGCGTTTCTTGCCTTGCTCCTCATAAAATGATATGGAATTCTTCTTCCAATCATGAACTAAGTATCATGTATGAGCGAGGATGGAAAAAAGGCGAAGTATATTATGAATTATTACAAGAGGTTCTCATGGGAGTTTCTCAGTGTAACGATCCAGAATGCGAGTGGTGTAGCGAATTAGGTAATGAAGGCTCTCCAATGGGATTACCATATGGAACAAATCCAAGAGATTGCATTGTTATAAATGGAGTCCTTCAGCAAAAGGGTGTTGTATAATGACAGTATTTGCTTCTAAAATAGATTCTCCCAGAGACCCAAGACAGCCTTGGGAAATGACTGGACAAGAATACTTGGCAGACAATTATACTGGCAGTATTTCTTCTGGCGCTTACGATTCTTATGCTGACTCTAAAGGCCTTGATTGGGTAAAATATGAAAAATTTGGAATACTGATTGATACTCTTAATATAAATGGTCAACCTGTAGAAATACGAGCAAAACAAGAAAAGAACAAATATGTAAAGCATGATGAAAATGATGAAATTGTTCGAGACCAAAAAGGGATGGCCTTATATCTTACTGATGAAGAGATTCAATCTAAAGGATATTCATTAGAAGAGTTTACTATTGCGGCTTTTGCGAATAAGATTCCCGTAGGTATTGCGAGCGATGAATGGGGAGCATCTGGTGTCTGGGTTGTAAAGGATTTTCAACGTCAAGGTTTAGGTATTCGATTACTAGAAGAATTACATCGCCTAAATCCTCGTCTCGCGAAAAATAGGCTTGGTCAAATGACAAATGCTGGTTGGAACATGACAAAAGCCTATCATAAACGTCTTGTTCAAAAGGCCTTGCAAGAAGGGAAGAGTGTTCCTCAAAATGTTTTACAAGAATATCCGGAATTTGCTAATCAAAAACAATCTATGGTTACATATTTCGAACTAGAAAAAATTGCAGATAGACTAACTATTGCGCCAAATGTTTATCCAGAGGACAGACCAATTCTAAAAGACTCTGATTATGTTAGAGTTTTTCATGGATTTAGGGATATGGAAGATGCGATAGCAGCATGTCGTTATGGTATATCTGGAAAATCTAGAGTTGGAAGAGTTTATTCGTATGAGGCTGACAACAATCCAACAGGCTTATTTGTTACAACCAATCCAAAGGCGGCTGCTGAGTTTGGTGAAGTCATCATTGAGTTCCATGCAAAAGGAACAGAGCTAGAGGCTCCTGTTTGGCCGGGAGGCTCATATACCGTTCAAGGTCAAATGGCTCAATACTTTGGTAATAACAAAGCTAAAAGAGAAGAAGCAAGACAGTTAGCCCGACAAAGGGCCATTGAAAGAGGATTTGATCCTATCAGCAAGAGCGACCGTCCTGAACTTGCAAATACTCTCATGGCATTTGGAGAAAACCAAGCGCTCTTTATTGGGCATCTTAATCCAAACAGAATAACTAGAGTCTGGTTGAGAGGAAATAGAGGAGAGCTTCATGTTCTTTCTCGAAGAGAGTTTCTTGTAAAAAACAAGGGTTACAATTTCTCTCAAAAGAGCGGCAAAGATGCATGGCAAGCATCTCATAGAGCATTTCGAGTTGATGAAGACTTCAATCCAGATAAGTTAGTTCAATGGCTTTCTTCCAAATATGGAAATCGTTGGTCTTTCGATGAGGCCAAGAAAATCCTTGTAAGAGCTTTAGGCGCTAAAGACTTATACACAATGAAGTATGAGTTATTGAAGTATGTTTGGCCGAAACAGTTACCTGCCGCTCTAAGATGGCTTGGCAGGGAATACAGGGCAACCAACAAATTAACGCCTTAAATATTGTTGAACCCAGTACATATCAATAGCATAGTAGTTTTTTACGTTGATTACTGAGGTATCAGTTCTAACAACATTAATAGTTCCGTTTTCTACTATAAAGAAGTCCTGCATAAGCTGAAGATTTGGAACCTGTTCATACATCTTTATCATGGGAAGGACATAGTTACGTCTCATGAAATATGGAGCATACAAGTAACTTCCGCCTCCTTCGCCATACCAGTACAAGATCTTATCATTAGGGCAAGCCCACGGCATTATTCTTTGTTCTACTGAACCGGAAGGAGCAGAGATAAATGATGATAGTTTGTATGATAGATTTAGTTCTGGAACAGAACATTCTCTTCCAAATGCATCTGGAAAGTCTTTCCTTTCATCAACGTACATTTGAATGCCTGTCGCTATTTGTCTGAGATTATTTCTGCAAACGATCTCTCTAGATGTAAACCTAGCCTTTGCAAGAGTAGGCGTAATGATGGCAATAAGAAGTCCGATAATAAAAATCACAACAAGCAATTCTATTATTGTAAAACCCTTTGCCATATACACTTAAGTATATATAGGGAGTTTGTAGTCCTCCTATTTTAACATAAATACGGCGTTCTTTGTGTTTTTTGGCATTACATGACGATGTTTGTGATTATGGCAAAATCAAAAGGGCGGCGGGGATTAATCACAACCAAGGACTTTGTAAGAACGCTTTCCAAGATGGGGATAAGTTGCAAGCAAGTTGAGGGCGGTTATAAGTTTGTGAACCCCAAAACAAAGCAAACAAGCAACATTCATGCTCATGGGGAAAAGCACGAATTAAATCCATCTGTTATTAAGAAAACTGTTATATGGCTCGGTTTGGATTACGATCAGTTCAATTCGGCGGTTTTTGATCAGTAGGCTCAAAAGGCTCTTGGTCATACTGGGGTTCATAGAGCGGCGGCATTGGAGGGGATGGTTTCTTTCTAGTAGGGAATTTAGAACCAACTTCTTTAAGTTGTTTATCCCAATGTCTAAAATCTGTCATATTGCTTAGTTTGCTCATGACTGATTCTATTTCACTAGAATCTTCTCCTGTCGCTTCGGAAATAAACGCCAACATCGGACCTGATTGGTGAGATG
>ERZ761578.9-NODE-9-length-66944-cov-6.301230_pt1 | contig 66944 bp, 78 predicted proteins | sample MGYA00512170_ERZ761578 | MGnify/ENA primary metagenome ERZ761578 (study PRJEB28899, sample SAMN03785562) | bioreactor sludge metagenome | biome: EBPR Sludge; feature: EBPR Bioreactor; material: 0.22µm filtered reactor supernatant | place: Saint Lucia: Queensland... | reverse complement strand
GATGAACATAGAAAAATGGTAATTATGACTGGCAATCTTTCTGATTTTCAACTTGAAAACCTTAAAAATTGGGCTTTTTTGATCTTTGACAAAGAAGTGCTGGTAAACGCCAAAATTACTTATGATTTTACCAAGCTTGTTGCAGAAGAAGAATCTTTATCGCCCGGTGCAGTTCAGTATGATTTTTATTTTAAACCAGGAACCAAGTTAAATCGAGCTGACGTTAAAAAAAGAATAGAACACCTGAGAATGTGGGTAAAATTTATGTTTTGGAAAGAAACTGAAGTTAGAATTCTCAAAGAAGGTAAAAAGTGGCAGATTTAATTCTACCTGATTTACCTCAAGACATGACCAAGGAAGAAAAAGAAGCCGTTCAGGAATTTATCAACAACGGTTGTCCTGGTATTGTTCGTGTGCAAGATGGCGATATTTTTAAGTTTTTTCAACTCTACATGTCTGGAAAAACATACGCTGAAATTGCAACTATCACAAAAGCTCCTAAGGATTTGATCATGTATCTAGCCTATCGCTCTAGATGGATGGAGCATCGTTTTAAACACTATGAAAACATCTCCTTAAACATTCTAGATAAGATTAAGCAGGTAAAGCTTGATAGTGCCAATAACCTGGTGACAATTGTAAAAGCTCTTGGTCAATATTGTGAGATGAAATACAATAGCTTTCTATCTACTAAAAACCAAGAAGTAATCGAAAAAATTGACAGTAAGATTGTAACCCAATACTTCAAAGCAATTGAATTGTTGGATAAGGTATTAAGTGAAGAGCCTGGTGATGAAGAAACCAAGCCAAAAGGACCGCTGGTGAATGTCAATGTTGGTTTAGGTGCTTCGGCAACTATTAAACAAACAGACGCCAAAACTCTAGAAATTACCGATGAAACAGCCGGTGATCTGGTAAAAGCCCTTGCTAGTATGAAAAAACAAGCAGAGCGTCGCTAATTTTGTGGTATTATACATATAAGCCCATTGAGGCAGAGGTGAAAATGAAAAACGTTATCGCAATTATGCTGAGTTTACTCATGGTGAGTACCCTGGCATTGGCGTCAGCCCAAAATGAGGCCGACAAGAAAAAAGAAGCTGCTGGGAAGCCAGCGTCCGAACAACCCATTATCTTGACAAAAGATAATACCATCACGCTTAATAATGCGTTTTATGGTGATACCGTGGCTAATTTAGCTAAAGAAGCTAAAGAGTTAGATTCTAGAACAGAATCAACAGATCCAATCTATTTAGTTCTAAATAGTCCAGGTGGTTCCATTGATGCAGGTTTAGAGTTGATTGAAATTTTATCAAGTCTTAAACGACCGGTTAAAACAATCAGTATTTTTTCAGCTAGTATGGGTTTTCAAACCGTACAAGGTCTAGGAGAACGCTTGGTTGTAAGAGATGGTACTCTTATGTCACATAAAGCTCGCGGCGGATTCTATGGTGAATTCCCAGGGCAACTTGATAGTCGATATAGCTATTATTTAAAGCGTGTAAATCGAATGAATGAGCAAGCGGTTGCTCGTACAAACGGTAAACACACAATGAAGAGCTATGCAGATTTAATCGAAAATGAATTTTGGTGCGATGGTAAAGATTGTGTTGCAGAAGGATTTGCGGATAGAGTAGTAACAGCTCAATGTGATAAGTCTTTATCTGGAACTAAAACCGTTAGTGAAGCTAAATTTATTTACATGGGTCATGTTATTGAATTTACTTCTGATTATGACTTATGCCCGGTAAATACAAACTATCTAGCTTGGCATATTTTGATTGATGGTGAGCCATTATTCAAAGATAACACGAAAAAAGATGATAAGAAAGCACAAGATACAACGGCTGGGTCTTCAGGCCCTAGTATGTGGTCTTCATATTTCGGTGGATATGGATCTTCGTATTCTTCATCTTCAGAAGAAAAGAAACCAGCTTTAACTGCAGAGCAATTGTTTGAAATCCAACAAAAAGCTAAAAAACAACAGGAAGATAAGCAAAATCGACAAGTAATTAAAGGTTACTAATCAATACTTTAAAAAATATTTTTCAAAAGGCTCCGCAAGGGGCCTTTTTTTATGGTATGATGCTTCAGAGGTGAATTATGCCAATGATTAAATTTCAGTGCAACAATCCAGATTGTGAGAACCATATCACTAAACTTTTTACTGATGTTAAATCAATCCCACCATTTCTAAATTGCGGAGAGTGTGGTACTGGTAAACTAGAAAGACAATTAGGTGCTCCAAGCTCTAAGTCTACCCAAATCTTGGACGATGGTTTGCAGACAAAAAGATTAGAGATTATGAACGACGTTGTTGAAAAAGAACGTGAACGCCTACAAACAGAGGAATAAATGATTCAATTATTAGCCCTTCGTTTTGGACAAATTAGATCTTTTGTGGATGATCAAGAAATTGTATTTGCCAATCGTGAAAAGCTCATTCAGATTGATGGTAAAAATCTAAATACCGGTGGGTCATCTGGTTCTGGTAAAAGTACAGTGTTGATGGTATTGGATTATCTTTTGGGATTAAACGATGTTCCAGCAACATTGTTGCAATCTCGTCTTACTAAAAGTGGGATGTGGGCTGAGGGTGATTTTGTTATTGATGGGCAACCTGTGACGATCTCTCGTAGTAAAAAAGATGGTCTTTCAATCACTATGGGTGATAATAAGGTTTCTGGAAATTCAGATCAAGCTGAAGAAAAATTACAAGAATTAATCGGTCTTCCGATGCCCATTTTTAAGAAAATGATTCATAAGCGTCAAAAAGAAGGTGGGTTTTTTCTTGGCCTGGGCGCTTCTAAAACCTACAAATTTCTTGTTTCTGTATTAGGTTTGGAAAAACATATTACTGATATCGATGCCATTGTCGCTGATATTAAAAGATGGGACGAAGAGGCCACAGCCGCACAACGGACTTTAGATTTAGATCGCAGTTCTTTATTAGATCTAGAAAGAATTTTGTCAGAAAAACAAAAACCAGTTCAAAACTATTCCGATGAGCAAATTGAGCAAATGAACAAGGACGTTCAGGGTCTTCAGATTACCCTTCGTGCTCTAAAAATGCAAGTAAAAGAGGATGTGGCTGAGGTGCCAGTTGTTGTGGACAAAACTATCGACGCTACAGAATTGAATCAAAAAATTTCAGCTTTGGTACCACGACGAAATGAATTGAATGGGTTTATTAAAGATTTAGAGAATGTTAAGGTTAACCTGCAAGCTGAAATCAATAAAATTCCTTTTTATCTTGCTGATGCTCAAAAGGCTGGAAAAAGAATTTCTGATCTTAGGGCTGAAATGGCCCATATAGAACAATCACAATGTCCTAAATGTATGCAAAACTGGGTCGGTGACTCCGCAAAAGCTTCTATTGAATCTATTAAGGGTGAAATTGATCAAAAAATTAGCGAAGCTCTTGCCTTAAAAAGTAAGATTGACACAAAGCCTGATCTAGAAAGTAAACTTTTGACTGTCATTAATGAAATTGCTACGCATAATCAAGAACTTATCCAATTACAGGAACAACGTGCCGGTTATGATGCAACTAAATATGCCATGATGGAAGCTGTTGGTAGTGAAAATGCGATTGCTAGACAGAAATATAACGAAAAAATCAAAACTATTGAAGTGAATTCTCAAAAAAACATCGATGCAATCAACCAGAAGCTCAAGGATGCTGAAATTGCCTTAAATGGTGAAGAAATCAAGCGTAACAGCTATTTGATCGCCATGAGGTCTTATGAGAAGGATGTAGAGGCTTTACAAGGCTCAATTACCAGAAAACAAAACGAGATTCAAAACTCAACCACCAAATTAAACGATTTGGGTAAAAAGCTGGTAGTGGCCAAAGAATCTCAAAGATTAATCAAGGCTTATGTTTTACAGACCTTCCAAGATACATTAGATGCTATCGGAGAAACAGCGACTAATATTTTGTCAGCCATTCCAAATATGAACACCTCAACGATCTATTTTGAGAATTGCAAGGAAACCAAAACTGGCTCAATTAAAGACGAAATTACCGCCATTATCAATATAGACGGTAATAATGACATTCCCATCAATTCCCTATCGGGTGGTGAGAAGACAGCTGTCGATTTAGCAGTCGATTTAGCAGTTATCGATGTCATTGAACAAAAAGTAGCGAAGGGTGCCAATTTCTTTTTTATGGACGAACCTTTTGATGGTTTGGACTCTGTATGTAAGGAAAATTGCTTAGAAATCTTAAAACAAGTGGATACTAACAAAAAAATTATTATGGTAGATCATAGTTCTGAGTTGAAAGAAATGGTCTCGGATGTTATTCTGGTTGTAAAAAATGGTGAATCAAGCTCAATTGCGAGCTAGATTTGTGGTATTATTACTAAGGAGAGACAAATGAGCATTAACGATAGACTTGAAGCAGATATGATTGAGTTTTTTGAAAATATCGAAAAACAACTACCTGAAGCACGAAAGAAAACACTGAAATTGTTGATTGATAAATATGCTCATTTACTGTCAACACCAGTTATGCTTGATAAGCATGATTACGAGCTAATTAGGGATTCAGCACAAAGATTCTTCGTGAATTCTGCCTTTCCTAAGTATTTGGGTGAAAAGAAGCGTATGGTTGATTCATACGAAGCAAATGTACTTTCTATTATTGAAGGTACAATTACAGTTTTAAATAGTAAGGATTGTTTTAAAAAACTTCCTAAATTTGATTACAGAGATTAGTATGGTTGTGGTATTATTACTAGGTGAGAACGATGAGTATCTTGGTTATAAAGAGTTTAAATACTCCCACCAAGCCGAGTTGTTTATTGGCCAATTACACAATTTAATGCTTGCTAATATTGAAAAAACACTGCCTTTGAAGGAACGTCTTCAGTTAGCACCTGAATATTTTCCCTTTGCTGGTAGATTACAAAATGTAGAATTAATACAACTTTCCAAAACGGAGGGAGAGAACAATGAGCGAAGTGGATAAAGAAGAAGTACTAAAAACAAAAGTACGCAATGAATTTCCTGAATTTATTGAAAGCGTAGACAATTTACCTGTAGAAAAATTGAATGAAAATTTACTACGATATGCTGTTTATCGCGAAGAAACAGAGATGGCTAAATCAACCGACAAGGGTTTAATTAAAGCCAAAAACGATGTTAAAGAATATCAAGCTCCTTATAATGAAACACTAAAGGCCCTTAAGCTTAAAATGGCTTACCTGCACCTTTTAATTGTTGAGAAAAAAGGCGGCAGTGATGAGAAGGCTAAAGCCGAATAAGTCAGCCTACGATGCCAATGGACGTTGGGTAGAGGAGCGTGGACAAATTAAAGGTGCGATTCGTCGTGTCTTTAGGTTGTCCCCTCAAATGCAAGAAGTCCTTAAAGCTGCTAGGGTTGAACTTCCACCTAAAACAAAAAAAGACGGCGAACCTGGCAAAAAAAATCAGGTTCGTTACACTTGTGCTATTTGTCAAAAGCTATACCAGCAGGCAAATGTACAGGTTGATCATATTGACCCCGTAGTTCCATTGTGGAAAGCCGAGTCTACTATGACATATGATGAGATTGTTAGACGTGTATTTTGTCACATCAGCAATCTCCAAGTGATTTGCTCAACCCCCATGAAGAAAAATAATGGTGAACCGAGCTGTCACAAAATAAAAACGGATAGAGAGAATTTCATCCGTGATGAATTGAAAAAAGTTATGAATATTCTTGATCATACTGGTGAAGAGATTGACGAGTTGATCAAAAATGCTTCAGCTAAATATGATGTGTATTTTGCTGAAAAAGAAGAAAAAAGGAAAGCTAAGCTTGCGAGAAAAAAACGACTCCAAAATCTCTAACGGACAGGAAATCGCCAACCAAATCAATGCGATGCGAGCTGAATATGAGCTTCGCTCTGAGGATGTGGTTAACGAAGAAATGTCTTTTTTGGACAGGTTGAATAGACTTGTTCAATTGATTTTGGATGATGATTCTGCAAGCATCTATCCTGCTCTAAACCAAGATTCCCTAAAAGAATGGAAAAAAGGAAGATTTAAACGATGGCTTAAAAAGACCATCACTTCTAATTATAAAAATACATTCTATTTTGCTTTCTTGGTGTCTATTACAGCATTTCTAGTGAGTGAAGCTGTTACGTTCTATGCTGATGGACAAACACCTGATACAAAAACATATATTAAAGCTATTCTTACAGAAGTAGCTTTTATTTTTTTAAGTGGCTATAAAACCGAAGGCTGGAAAAATAAAGTCTGGGTCAATACCCTTAGAGCTGGTGTGTTTTCATTAATGCTATTTGTAATTTCTTCACAAACATTGTTATCTGGAACTAAGTTTCAAGGTAACACAACTGCAGTTACTGAACAGGTTAAGTTCCTGGAAGAGCAAATTGCAGAAAAACAAAAAACCATCCAATTTTATCTTGATAAAGGATGGGGAAACAGTGTGCGTAAGCAAACCGAAGAAAAAAACAAACTTGTCGAAAAACTTTTGGAACTTAAAGAACAACAAGCTCAGGGCTCCAACGAAGCTGTGTCTAACCAGGTTATGTATCGTAGCTATGGCCAGGCATTCTTTCGAATTATCCTATTGTTTATTTCAGTGTTAATTACGCGCCGTATTTTCATTTTCTAGAGGAGTTTCAATGAGTTTACTGGTACCTCGTGCCACTTACGCTCCCTTTGAGTATGAACAAGCATACAAATTTTGGGAGCTTCAACAACAAAGCCACTGGCTACATACAGAAATAGCCATGGCGTCAGACATCAATGACTGGAAGATGGTTTTAACAGATGCCGAGCGCAATGTTATTGGTCACATCCTCAAGGGTTTTACCCAATCAGAAGTGTTTATTCAAGAATATTGGTCACAAATGATCGCCAAATGGTTTAAAAAGCCCGAAATTCAAATGATGTCAGCGGCTTTTGCGAGTATGGAGTCTGTACACGCCGTATCCTATGCATATTTGAATCAATCCCTGGGCCTAGAGGATTTCTCTGCATTCTTGCATGAACCTACAGCCAAAGCCAAAATTGATCGTTTAATCGAAACTAAAGGTAAAACAAAGGAAGAAATTGCCAGATCTATTGCTATCTTCTCTGGATTCAACGAGGGTGTAAACCTATTCAGCTCCTTTGCGGTTTTATTGAACTTCAGTCGCTTCAACAAAATGAAGGGCTTAGGTCAAATCATTGCCTTTAGTATTAAGGATGAATCCTTACACTCAGAAGCTGGATGTTGGCTTTTTAGGACTCTTATTAAGGAATTTCCAGCTATTTGGACGGATGAGCTTAAAAAAGACATTTATGACGCAGCTCGTTTAACTGTGCAATTAGAAGACGAATTTATCGACAAAGCGTTTGAACTCGGCCCTATCGAAGGATTAGACCCTGTTGATCTTAAAGCTTTTATTAGACATAGAGCTAATACCAAGCTAACAGACTTGGATTTAAAGATTAATTGGAAAAATATCGACAAAGACTCACTTACACGCATGGAATGGTTTGATGTAATGAGTGCCGGTGTAAACCATTCAGACTTCTTTGCTTCTAGGGTTTCTGATTACTCTAAAGGTACAATTGATTTTTCTAAAATTTGGGATGAAGAAAATGACACTACAAGAACTTAAAGATATTAAGGCAGCTCCAGAATGGATGACAGAAGAAGGTTACAAAACACTTAGCGGTGGATATCTTCTTCCAAACGAAACCCCATTGGAAATGTACACTAGGGTAGCCAATGCTGCTGGGAGTTATTATGAAGAAAGTTCAAAATGGTCTAAGAAGTTTTTTAACGCGATGTGGAAAAACTGGCTCTGTCCTGCTTCGCCGGTATTGTCAAATATGGGAACAAGTCGCGGTTTACCCATCTCTTGCAATTCAATTCACGTGGGTGATTCTGTCGATTCTATATTCGGCAAATCTCATGAGCTTGCAATGCTTTCAAAAAATGGTGCAGGTGTTGGTATCTATCTCGGTGATATACGTGGTCGTGGCACTGCCATTCGTGGCAATGGTCGTTCAGAAGGCATTATTCCGTGGGCAAAAGTCTACGACACCACCACGGTAAGTGTTTCGCAAGGCTCTACTCGTCGAGGTGCCTCAGCTGTTTATCTACCTGCAGATCACTCAGACATTGAAGAGTTTATTAATATGCGTCGTCCCACTGGTGATGTTAATCGTCGCTGTATGAACCTGAACCATGGTGTTTGTGTTACCAATGACTGGATGAATGCTTTACTTGCTGGTGATAAAAAGAAGCGCGAGTTATGGCAAGAAATCCTTAAGGCACGTGTGGAAACTGGTGAGCCATACCTTTTCTTCACAGATAATGTAAATGAACAAAACCCTGAGTGCTACAAAGGAAACAAACTAGATGTAAAAACATCTAATATTTGTACTGAGATTTTTCTTTATACTGACCCAGATCATAGCTTTGTATGTTGTTTGTCTTCACTTAATTTGGTGAAATGGGAAGAATGGAAAGATACTGATGTTGTTCAAACCTCAGTTCGTTTTCTTGATGCAGTGTTGGAAGAATACATTGTTAAGTCAAAGATGGTGCCTGGTCTAGAAGCCTCTAGAAGAGCTGCCATTAAAGGTCGAGCCATTGGAATTGGTGTTCTTGGATGGCATACGCTATTACAAAAGAATATGTTTCCGTTCGATAGTTTTGAAGCTATGATGCTTAATGCACAAGTCTTTAGAACCATTAGGACAAATGCCGAAAAAGAAACTGCAGCATTGGCTATTGAAAAAGGCGAGCCAGAATGGTGTAGAGGTTATAATAGAAGAAACACCCATTTAATCGCTATTGCACCAACAGTAAGCAACAGTTTAATTAGCGGCGGACATTCTGCTGGTATTGAACCCATTCCTGCAGCTATTTATTCACAAAAGTCAGCAAAAGGAACTTTTATTCGCAGAAATCCTGTGTTTGAAGATCTGTTAAAGTCAAAAGGCAAGGATACGCCGGAAATCTGGAAGTCTATTATTGAAAACAATAACTCTGTTAACCATTTAAAATTCTTAACAGATTTAGAAAAACAAGTGTTTATGAGTGCAATGGAAATCAATCAATTTGCTATCATTAAACAAGCTGCACAAAGACAAAAATGGATTGATCAAGGTCAATCTATCAATGTATTCTTTGGTGCCAATTCAGACCCCAAGTATATCCATGAAGTGCATATGGAAGCTTGGAAGACTGGCATTAAATCATTGTATTATTGCAGAAGTGAGGGTGTTATTCGTGGAGATCTTGCATCTCGTAGCAAAGAAGAGTGTGCGGCCTGCGAAGGTTGATATTTTTGTGGTATAATAACACTTGAGAGGTAATTATGGCAAATATGTGGGATAAAGAAGAATCGGTGTCAGAATACCAACTGATGGCCGAAGATGCGCAGCAAGCAGAAGAGCTTGCGGAGCAATACGCTTCTAGCCCAGGGTTGGTAGAGGCAAACGAAGAGGTTTTGGAAGAAATCTCCGATGAGGCTGCTTTTGAATTAACCAATACAGAATCTAATGTAATCTATAACGCTAGATTACGATTAGAACAAGCCAAACTTTATGAATTACTCATTAATCACAATCTTTTTGAAGGAGTGGATGCAAGTCCACAGGCAATTAAAAATGTTCAAAACGAACTTAAATTTTACATTGTTAAAAGACTTGAGATTTTACTTGGTTTGCGTGAACCTACAGCTGCTAAAGTTAATACAGCACCTGCAGAATCACAGTTTAATGATGTTGAAGTAGAGTTTTTAAAACAACTAGCTTATAAAGGCACTTTAGGTAAGTCAATTGGGCAACCGATTGTTGCAAATCCACAACAGGTCGTTAAGCCATTAACAAGTACTCCTAGCTCTGGTTTAAAGCCATTGGCTAAAATTAAAAAAACAGAACCCCCTACTGAGGTGAAACAAACAGTTGAACAACCACCAACTAAGCCAGTTCAAAAGAAAGTTGTAGTTCAACCACAACAAAAAACACAAGCGGCACCGCCATCTCAGCCAAAACCACAACCCAAAAAAACTGTTAAGGTAAGACCTTCTGGACTTGGCAGGGATTTAACTCAAGATGAAATTATGGCCATTGCACAAGAAGATCTTAAAACAGCTTCTAACAAACCATTTCATGAAATGACCCCTAAAGAGAAAGCGGAAAGAATTCGCCAAGCAAATGAAAGAAATGCTAGAAATAAGGCTCCAGTTGCTAAAATGCCAATGCCATCAGCAGCTGAATTAGAAATGAAATATGCGACCCAGCAACAATCTGGTTCGATGTCAAAAAGTTCAACAGATCAATTTAATGTAGCGATTGCACAGGCTATCGCTGCCAAGAAAAATAGAGGAGATGACAATGAGTAACGAAGCTAAGCCAGCAGCCCAACCAGCAAAGTTGAATGCAGCTCAAAAGATCGAGGCCCTTGAAAACAAGGTGATTAACCTGCAGGCTCAAATTAATGAGTTAGTTGCAATTCTCGAAGAAAAGGTGAACATTCTTGCCGATGAAATCGACAAAACACGTCAAATTGGAGTTGCGCTTAATAAGCGTTTAAACGCCTCAATTAAAGCTGCAGAAGATGGTGGTTTAAACACAGATTCTGTTAATAAAATCATTTTGGATGAAAACCAAAAAGAACTTGCAGGTCGTATTAAATATCTATTAGATATGGGTGCATTGGTTGGTGACAACGAAGGTGAAGTTAGCGACAAATCTTTCTTGGTTGGAAGAACTGTTGACGCACAAGGAAATGTCGTTAATCCACGAGTTCAGTTTGCAGTTGGTACTGTAGACCCAGAACTGAAAAAAGCTCTTATTGGTAAAAAACTGGGTGAAGTTGTAGGTTATAGTGAAGAAGAAGATCCATTCGAAATTACAGAGATCTATCAAATTGCTGACCCCAAGACTAAAAAAAATTATGAGGAAAATCAACAGCCTGCACAATAGGCTGTTTTTTAAAGCGAGGCTATCAAATGGTTGAAAAATGGTCTGATAATGAGATAGCTTACATTATCAACTTAAAAGATACGACAGATCTTACTTGGGTAGAAATTACCGATAAGTATAATAAAAAGTTCAGAACTGATCGTAACTTTGAAAGCATTAAAAAGTGTTATCAGAGGTATGCAAATTATCTTGACACTGCTGACATTCATGTCAAGACACTTAAGCAAATCCATCGAACTAAAAAGAACAGTGGATATACAGCGAAAGAAAATAAGTCTATTATTGAACAGTGGAATGAACGTGACGATTTAATCGAGACGATTCAAAACACTGTCAAGAAAATGTCACTTACAAAGTATAAAGTACCCAAGCAAGCTGCAAAGTCCAAAGCCAAAAAGAACATGACGTTAGAGTTGCTATTCTCTGACGTTCATTACGGCAAATACATTGACAATATTGATGGAAACTTCGTTGATATAAAAGTAATCCGTGAGCGCGTTCGCAAGATTTCCGATTCTGTGGTGAAAGAAATCATCCGTGAGGGAAAGTCTTTTAATGTCGAACGTGTTGTTCTTGCCTTAATTGGTGATATTATTGAGAATGCAGACTTCCACGGACAAGAATCTGAAAAAGGCTGTGAATTCAGCACTTCACGTCAGGTTCAAGAAGCAATTAATTCTATGTTCTACGACTTGATTTTGCCAATTGCAAACACAGGGATTAAGATTGACGTTCCTTGCGTAACTGGTAATCACGATCGTATTGGTCACAACAAAACTTACCAAAAACCAGGTGAGGATAATCTTACTTTTATTATTTACAGCACCCTAGAAATGCTTTGCAAAGCTTCTGGACTTACAAATGTTCATTTCCAAATTTCTAAGAGTTTGTACACTGCCATTTCAATCTATGGAAACACAGTTGTTTATGAGCACGGAGACGAACTTAAGAATCTGAATCGAGATACTATGGCCAATCAAATGGCCAAGAGACAGGTACAACTTGGTCGAGTAGTTCATTTCTTTCGAGTTGGTCACTGGCACGAGCCGGTTCAGTACGGACAAGGTCGAATGATGGTAAATGGTTCTGTACCTGGCCAAGATGATTATGCTGATTCAAAAGCTTTTTGTTCTGAGGCAGTTCAAATTATGAACTACTATGTTGAAACTGAAAAGCGAAACACTTGTTTCTTCCGTAGTTTTCCAATTTACGTTCAAAAGAAATAACATTAAAAATAAAAATATTGTTTTTTAAGAGGCTCCGAAAGGAGCCTTTTTTATGGTAATATAACAATATGAGAGGTGCAACATGGGTAGAAAAAAACATACCGAAAAACCTCACAATAATGAAGAAAAACTTGAAAAAGTGATTGTGCGATTAGAAAGAGATATTAATAAATTGAAATCTAGAAATAAATCTCTAGAAGAAGATTTAAAAGCCACAGCAGAATACTTGATGCAGATTTCCAGAGACAAAACTCTAGATTTTATTCAACAAGAAATTCAAGATAAAACAGAAGTTAAAACTGACAAAGTTTGTCCACGCTGTAGCTCCACAAACATGAGAAGGGTCAATCTGGGTGTTGTGACAATCATCGCCTGTGGTGATTGTGAATATAGGAATAGAATTAATGAGTCAGGACAAAAAACTTAAACAGCTCAAGGATCATATCGTGGGACTTGTTATGAAATTGACGGTTATTGAAAGTGATCTAAAGGCTGTTGAAGGTGATTTGGTGTTTCTAGAGTCCATGAAACTCAATATGGAAGAAAACATTAAGATTCTAAAAAAAGATGGAATTGTAACGATTGCTGCTGAATATAAAAAGATTATGGCTGAAAAGGCCACGCTTGACAAAAACCTAACCTTTTACATTAACGTTAAAAATAAGTTATTAAGAGACCAGAGTAAGTACGAGAAGTTGAAAGATGACTCTATGAATGAGTTTGAGCGTTTAAGTAAAAATGAAGAAAATCAACAAGTTATAGTTCAGTTTGATCCATCTAAAAGGAAAAAATGAAGGATAAGAAAGTTTTGAAAAAGAAAATCATGGAAGACCCCGATTTTATTTATTGTCCTCGACTTGGCAATTCCTTAACAAAATTGGTCAACAAACACCCCGATGGTATTGATGACGAAAGAATTGAAAAGGTGTTGTTGATGACAAAAAGTGAAATTGAAACAGTTTATCAATCTGCTTTGGAAAAATTACGAGATTTTGTAAAATAATTGTGGTATAATAGAGAGAGGTCGTGATGCATTATTTATGGTTTGACACAGAAACAGGTGGAACTAATCCAAAAATCCACTCTTTATTAACTGCTTATTTTGCTTTGTGCGATAAAGACTTAAATGTTTTTGATGAGCTTTATTTGCAACTAAAACCTTCTGATATCACTAAAATCAATGTGGTTCAAGAGGCTATGGATGTTAATAAAATCAATTTAGAAGAACACCTAAAAGACCCTGCAACTATTACTTATGAAGAGGGCAAGTTAAAACTTCAAGCATTTTTGAGCAGAAACAAAATTAAGGGTAAGCGAAGGTCTTTCATGCCAGCTGGACACAACGTAGCTTTTGATAAAGAAATGTTGTGGAATCAAATGATTTCCCAAGAAGAATTTGAAAAAGACGTGCATTATCGCACAATTGATACATCTTCTATCACAACGTTTTTAAAAGATGTTGGTATTCTACCTGAGGATTTGGGCAACCTTTCTAGCTTGGTTGAGCACTATGGCGTACCTAAGCGTGAAGCTCATACTGCTAAAGATGACGTTCGAATGAATATTGATGTGTATCGCGCCATGAGAAAACAAATCCAAGCTAAAAAACAAGATATGATCGGTGGAACCACCAATTCACTTCTAGCAATCGTTGAGGGCTAATGAATCATATTTCCCCAGTTAATCATCCTGAAAGTTATCTTACCGGCTCTACTGTTGAGGCAATGATCGACCGTAGTAAAGAGCTGGGTTTGAATTACTTTCCAATTACAGACCTAGGATATTTAACATCTGTACTTAAAGGCTATATCTACGGTGAAAAAGTCGGCGTGAAAGTTATCGCTGGCGTCGAGTTATTTTTTAAAGACGACGATTGTGAAATTATCAAAAACACACCATCCGAACAAATTAAGTATTTTAAAATCGTCGTTCATGCTAAGGACCAAGATGCATATCAAAAAATCGTTAAAATGTGCTCAGACACAAAGCGAAAAAGACTTTGGGTCGCTGAGAACTCTTATGGACTATTTACCTGGAAAGACCTGGAAGAATTGGCTAAATCCAACGTCACTGTCACAACTTCAAATGTGGAGTGTATGGTCTCTAAACATCTTTTGGTTGGTCGTGCTGACCTTGGTTTAAAATATTACGAAAAACTTCGCAATCTATTTGGAGCTGAAAACTTCTATCCTAGCATTGTACCTTACAAACAGGATAAATATTGGAGTACAGTTGTTAAGGTTCAGTTGGGAGAAAAAGAAGTATTTATCCCAGCTAACGATCGCATTGAAACAGACCAGTACGAAAAAGCTAAGGCTGTTGAATTAACTCGACGTGGTAATAAACATACAAAAGTTTTGGCTGTATTTATCGATGGTGTTCGTTTTAAAGTTAAAGAAGAGAATCAACTTATCGGAAAAGCTAAGCTTTTGAACACTTATCAGGATATTCCTGGTGGTGATATTCAAACGAAAGCCAATCAGTTTGTTATGGCTCTTGCACATCGATATGGTGACCAAGATCGTTTGTTGATCAACAACAATTCTTATTACGCCACAAAGGAAGATAAAGTCGTCCAAGATATGAAGCTTGGCGAGGAAAAGCGCATTTATCAATCTCAATTTATTGCCACTGTGGATGAGATTAAAGAATATCTCACTGGTGAACTTGCATTGCCTGAGACTTCCATTCAGACTATGGTAAATAATTCTCATGCATGGGCTGGATTGTTCAAAGAATTCAAGCTTAAATATGACTATCGATTGCCCACCCCTGAAGGCGACCCGCTTGAATTATTGGAAAAACAAATCGCTAAGGTTGGTCGTATGCCTTGGGATGATGAACGATACGTTAAGCAATACAAAGAAGAGCTAGAATTATTAACTGGCAATGGAGTCATCAATCTTATTCCATACTTCTTACCCATTGTTGACGTTTACGATTATTATGAAAAAAATGGCTATTTGACAGGTCCTGGTCGAGGTTCTGCAGGTGGTTTTTTAATTTCATATCTATTGGGGATTACTCACGTTGACCCTATTAAACTAGGATTGTCTTCACCACGTTTCTTAACTATGGACCGTGTTAAACAAGGCAATCTACCCGATATTGACTGTGACTTAGAGTCTCGCGTACCTTTGGTGGGTAAAGACGGCTCTTCTGGCTATTTATTTGAAAAATATGGCGACAAAGCCGCTCAAGTCTCTACTAGAACCCTTTTGCGTATTAAATCAGCTATCTTGGATGCAAATCGATTCTTGAATAAGGGCGTTGTTGCTCAAGAAATCTCTGCTTTGGCCAAAAGTCTTCCTAATACCCCTCAAGGTGTGGATGATTACGAATATGTTCTAGGGTATGAGGATGACAAGGGCGAATATCACCCAGGATTATTTGATAAGAACGAAGATCTGCAAAAATACGCACAGGAACGTCCACAAGAGTGGGATATTGTTAAAAGGGCTCTATCATTAGCCCGACAGAATTCACGCCATGCGTGCGCCTACCTTGTCGCAGATAGGCCAATTGAAGATATTATCCCTACCTTTGAAGTTGGTGGTGTGAAGCGTATCACCCAACCCACAGCCAAAGAATGCGAATATGCAGGTCTGGTCAAATACGATTTCCTTGTGATTTCATCACTTAAAGATATCAACTTGTGTTTAAAATACATTAACCAGCATCATGGTGATAAAAACATGAAAACTGGTTATTTCATGCATAAGGGCAAAAACACCTATGTATGGGATTTACCACAGGATAAAGAAATTTACGACATGCTTTCTAGTGGAAAAACAGAAACTGTATTCCAATTGAATTCGGCAGGTTCCACACCCACTGTCAAAAAAGTTAAACCAACCAATATCGTTGATTTGGCTACGATCACATCTTTAGAGCGTCCGGGTCCAAAAGACTTTAGAGACCCTAAAACCGGTCGAAACATGGTGGAAGAATTTATCGAACGTAAAAATGGCAGATCTGTCTCTGACATTCCTATTTTACAAGAATTGATTCCTGAAACCTATGGTATTTTGGTTTTCCAAGAACAGATCACAAAGATTGCCAAAGAACTTGGTCAAATGAACGTTGAGGATTCAGAGAACGTTCGTATCGGGATGGGTAAGAAGAAAAAGAAATTACTTGATAGTTTAGGGCCTGTATTTATTGAAGGTGCCTCGAAACGAACTGACCCAGAAACGGCTAAGAAAATCTGGTCTATGATGGAAACGTTCGCACGTTACGGATTTAATAAATCTCATGCCGTTGCATACGTTGTGGTTTCATATGCTTGTGCATTTTTTAAGTATTATTACCCCCTTGAATGGTGGGCAGCTGTGCTTTCCAATGCCGATCAAAAGGAAATTAACGAAGTATTCTACAAATACGTAAAAGACATGGTTCTTCCACCAGACGTTAATACTTCAAATGAAGAAATGACTGTGGATTACAATCTAGGTAAAATTCGTAACAAACTATCCATGATTTCTGGTATTGGTACTGCTGCAGCTGAGAAAATCATCTCTAGACGTCCATACAGCGACATCACAGATTTTGTTCGCAAAAAAGCGTGTGGCTACAACATGACCAAAAAGTTAATTCACGTTGGTGCTTTGGATTCGTTATTTGACAAAAAAGAATCTTTAATTGGTAAGATCTCAAAATATGAAAGAGCGGTTAAGCTTGTTGAGCATGAGCAAAAAATCAAAGATTACGATGCTCGCATTGCTAAATTTCAAGCTGAGGGCGACCTTAAAGGAGTCCAAAGAACTGAGAATCTTAAGGCCAAGCTGATTGCTGCCGGACCTGCTGAAGAGCATTGTGATGATTTTTATGGTTCTTTAACCTATAAGAAAAAACTAGACTTTCTTGTTAAAAAATCTATCTTTCCTAGCATGACATTGGATTTACAAAGTGTTTTGGAAAAAGACTCTAAATTACCAATCACTACAGGTGGACACCATAGTACCATTATGGATAAATGGGGTCGGGATACTATTTTAATCTCAGGTGAGCATTTACAACAGATTGATTCTACGTTTTTAACTAAAGATGCGAAGTTTTGTGTGCCTGGATATGTCTTAAAATGCGAAACCTTTAAATATGATGGCGGCAACAAAAAAGCTCTCAAAATGATCATTGACTCATCTGGATACATCTCAGAAAAAGTTTTATGGCCCGATTACAATACAGGCCAATTAATTTATCCACCAGATCTAACAGAAGGGTGTATTGCATATTTTGTGTATCAAAAGAAGGCAGATAAGCCGTATACGAACATTTTTGAGATTATTGTGGAAGAACCTGCAATTACAGCTTGACACTTTTTGTAATTTTTGTTATTCTGTATTTGTTAGGAGGCATTATGATGCTGACAGATTTAAACAAGTTCGATAAACAAAGATTTGACCTTTTGGTTTTTAAAATTAAAGCTACTAAGCAAAATTACGTTCAATTTATGAATGAAAATGAACACTTACAAGGTTCTCGTTTTAACGATGACAACCGTATTGCTCGCATGATATTGGGTTATTTTTATGGTGAAGCTAAAATGGATTATGTAATAGCTAACCAAAATTTCTTATTGACTGATTCTCAAGCTATTGAAACTTATATCAAAAAAGCAGTTTTGGAATCTGCTAGTGCAGATCACTGGTATACTAACGAGAAAGCTTGGTAATTATGAAAATCATCGGGGTGGTTTTATCGATTTTTATATGTTTCATGACCGGGGTTTTTGTAATTTCAAAAAGAACTCCTCAGTCTGAACCTGAAATTAAAGTAGAATCTTCTTTGATGTTAAGAGCTGGCAAAAACACAATTAAAGTTGCAGTTATTGATACTGGTTTTGATTTTAAATCCAATTGGACAAAAGCAGGCTTTACACTCCCAAAAATCTGTGACGAAGGTCATCAGGACTTTACTGGCTACGGCACACAAGATGTTCATGGGCATGGCACACACATTGCTGGCTTAATCGGTAAGGACATCGATGATGTGGATTATTGTATTGTAGCTTTAAAATTCTATCACGATCACAATACTTTATTTTCAGAATCAAATTCGAAGCGTGCTATGAGAAAGGCAATTGAATTGGGTGTTGATGTGATTAATTATTCTGGTGGTGGAAATGACTTTGACGCCGATGAATGCAAACTAGTAAAATATGCTCTTGACAGTGGTATTCAGGTTGTAGCTGCTGCAGGCAATGAAAGATCCGATATTAACAAACATCCTTATTATCCAGCGATGTGTGATAAAAGAGTAATTATTGTGCAAAACGTTGATATTAAAGGGAAAAGATTGCCTTCTTCTAATTATTCGTTAAATCGTAAGGGTGAGACTCATGTTTATTCAGAGTGTGGAGACAAACGTCTATCTCTAGGCTTAAACAATGCCTTAGACCGAATGACCGGTAGCAGCCAATCAACAGCTGTTATGACCGGCAAGGTAGTTAGAAAAATCCAAAACACTCGAAATTGGAAACAACATTATTTTAAAGCAATTCCTCAAAAAAACATGGAAGTGTGATTTTTTGTGGTATTATCACAAATGAAGATGAACAAGGAGCGTACATGAGTACTTTGAAAGAACTTGCCGAAAAGATCAAACAGCAAAAAGCGATTGCTGCTTCAGACCCAGGCAATGACCCACAAACGCGTAGGGTAAGATTGGGAAATATTACCCAAGCCAAAGAACAGCTTAAAGATTTGCGATTATCTTATCGAAAATTGCTACTTAAAAGTGCAGCTTTTATTATTGTTACTGGAGATCAAGCTGACAAGTTTGCTAAAACTGCCGAAGAGAAGTACGATTGCTTTGCTGTAAACGCAGAGGATTTTTACAACGAAATGATCGAAAAAGTACCTGAAGTACTTTACAAAGATAAAATTTCTTCTGGAAATCTCTTTGAGCATATCGGCAACGCATTGGAAGACAAGGCTCGCGATCTAGATATCGTGAGTTATCCAGCACTTATCTTTGAATCGAAATATAAAAAACAAATTAAAGATAAAAATGAACTTTTGTCATTGACAAAGTCGGCTATTAATGAGAAAGTAGGAAGTGAGATTGTTGGAATCGACGCTATGGATAAGATTTCCGATAAAGTTTTGAATTCAGAGCTTTCAGGAAAGACCATTCCGGTAGTTCTTTACACCTCTGATACAGCAACGGTAGAAGAGTTGTCAAAAGGCTTAAAGCGTTCTCTAACAAGAAACACACATATTATTGCAACTGGCGAAGTGGACGATAAAACTAAAAACATTTCACTGGATGTAGTGGACAAAGTAACAACCAAGGCTGTTGAAAAAAGCCTTTTAAAAATTAGACAAAGTTTGGTATAACCAACAAGGAGAGAAAGATGGAATTAGGTAAGGCGAAATACGGCTCAGGTAAGACCGTTTTTAAAATTCAGGACGGAGATAATGTTTATCGTATTCTTCCTCCTATGGGTAAACTTGCTAAACAAGGCAAGTGGTATGAGTACTATCGTGTTGAGTGGGGATACAAAAACTCCGCTGGCAAGAATCGTCCATTCCAAGACGTTCGTAAGGTAAACTATCAAAATAAAATGGTTGAGGTTGAATCAGATGCTCACCTTAGACGTGAAGCTTTAAAGGCTGAAAAAGACGCTCTTGTTAAAACTCTTCGTGCAAATCCACAAGATGCAGCTGCTTTGGCGCGTGCTAAAACAGTAACGGAAGAGCTTAAGCGTTACAATCTTGATGCTAAGTATTATCTTAATGCCATTGACCTTCAGGGTAAAATTGGATTGTTAAAGATCGGCTCTCGTGCTTTCAAGTTATTGAAAACTCAAATTGAAGATTTGCGCAAGACTGGAGTTGACCCACTTTCAATTGAAAATGGACGGTTTTTTAACTTTAATCGATCTAATCCAACCGGCAATTTTAACGATACAGCTTACCAAGTAACTGTATACCAAGAAAACGTGCAAATTAACGGTAAAACATACAAAGAAGACAAGGTTCATGTGATTGATCAATCTATTATCGATCGTCTTTCTGATGAAGCCTATGAGCTTTCTGGTATGTATCCAGTGTTGACTGCAATTCAAGTTTCTCAAATCGTTAAAGAAGGTGCAACAGCTGTTGACCGCCTTCTTGGTGCAGGTAACGAGACTGCTTCAGATGATGATGGTGGAGATGATGAAGAAACAACACAATCTACACCAGTAATTGCTAGTCAGCAAGTACCTACCCAAACAATGACTACGCAACCACCAGTTGTACAACAAGCAGTTGCACAAGCGGTACCTACAACAGAAACTCTAGTGGCCACTAAAACTGAGATTCCAGCTGCACCGCCTAAGGGTGAGGTTTCCGTAGATCAATTTTTAAAATCAATTGGAGCACTTAGCTCATGAGTGATTCTAGCCTTCCTGTTAAATTACAAACTGTAGAGCTGGTAGTGCCAGCTTTTCAGGACCGTCAAGCAGTTACACTGTATTTCGGTAAAATTAAAGAAGGCGAAAGTCGTTTGGTTGAGTCTCAAATTGTTAATCCGTCCACATATTCAGAATTGTCATATGCTTTTAACGAAGGATATCGTGAAGCCAGAGCCAATATTAGATCTATTGGCTTTGAAATCGTACAAGCTGATAAAATGTATCGGAAGAAAAAATCCGAACTCATTCTCGACGAATATCCAGCGTTTTTAAAAACTGTGGATATGAAAGACAATGCAACTCTTAGAGAGGCATTTTTAGAAAAAAATCAAGAGTTGGAAAAAATTCAAGATCGTATCGATATGCTTAAGGCAATGCATCAATTGATGGAAGATAAGATTAAAGTTTTTGAAAACGCTTGCAAATACATGAAGGTTCAAATGGACCTAATTAAAGGTAGTTTTAACTCAAACAAATATTAGAGGGTTTATGCAAATTTACGCTATTAAATTCAGAAACAAAGGTGAGAAGGTTTACACTTCTGCATTGTTCACAGCAAGAACACACCAATCTTTCTCTAAGAAACTAAAAAAGTTTCTAGGTACTGATAATGGAATGGAAGTAGATCGCAGAACCATTTCTTGGTCTGGCGGCTCTATTCCACTTGGCAGCACACAAAAACCTTTATTAATCTACACTGATTTAGACAGTGTAACATAGGAGATGATATGAACGGTAAAAAAGCTAAAGAAATTCGTAGAATGGCAAAAGAAGCAGGACACTTTGACACAAAACCAGAGTATCGAGCTAAAATTACTAAGAAAATGGCATACTATATCAACGATAAAGGCGTGCCACAAGCTCAAGAAGTTCAACGCCAAACAATCATTAATGTTAACAAAATCATTTATCGTCGAATGAAACAAGCTTACAAAAACGGCGAATTAGCTGTTTAAGGTGATTTATGAGTAAAAATAAATGGATGAAAGAATTGAATCGAATGGAAGGTGCGGTTGACCGTGAGTACAACCCATACCTTCTAGAAAATACAATTCAGACTGTTTCTCCAAGCTTAAATTGGACTTTCAGCAAGTCTGCTGGACTTTCTTTTATGGAATTCCTGCTTCTTTGGGGTCAACCTAAAGCTGGTAAGTCAATTGTGTCAGATGCCTTTGTATCAGCCCTTCACGCGAAGGATAAGGATGCAATGGCTATGAAGTTTGACACAGAAATGCGTGAAATGGGTCACAAAGAGCCTTTTTGGAATATTGACGAAGAACGCTATCCAGTGTTTAATGCCAATGAACCACAATTGATTTTTGACCGTTTGACTAAGGATGTATTTCCTATGGTTGAGGAGGGTATGCCTTTAAAATTAGTTATTATTGACTCCCTACAGGGTATTCAGGGTGTTAAGGCTGCAAATGCCGACTCAGTGACAGATCATCAAATGGGTGACCATGCCATGACAATCCAAAAGGGTTTGATGGCTATCTCTCCATTCCTTCGACGTCACAAGATCGCTTTGATCGCAACAGCTCATGTCCGAGGCAACTTAGACGCTGGTATGTATGGACCTAAAGAGAAAATGGCCGGTGGATGGCACCAAAAGCATAGTTTTGAGTATTACATGAAGGTTTCACGTGACAATTCAGCTGATGGTAAAAAAGATGCTCTTGGAAATGCTTTAGAAACAGACACCAAAGATTTTAAAGACAAAGCAGAGAGAACGGGCCATAAAATCTATGTTGAGATGACAGAATCTTCTCGCGGAGTTGCTGGACGCTCTGGACAGTTCACATTCGACTACAATAAGGGTATTGTGAACACAGAAGAAGAAATCTTAAAACTTTCTGTTAATATGGGTTTTATTGAACGACCAAATAATGTGACTTACATCATGGGTGATAAAAACTTCAAGGGCAAGGAAGCCGTTTTAACTGAAATTCGCGATAATAAAGCTTTGCAAAAGAACCTTTTAGAAAGGATTTACGGCCAAGCCAAAGGTGAATAGTGAAAGAAGATCTGCAACAGGCCATTCGAGACCTATTCTTTATGATTCTGGTTGAAATGGTCTGCACACCCCTTGGATTGTATACATGGATTATTTTTGGTTTTCATTTAATCCATGTGGTAATTTTAGTAGCTTATGTGGCAGCCGTGGTACGTTTATTCAGTGCTGCCAATATTATTGTTAAATATGTAAGACTTGTAAATAGCGAGAAAGACATGAGAAAATAACTTAGTTCTCAAAGTGAGATTGTGTTTAAATAATTATTTGACTTCCGGTGAAGTTGTGTTATTCTATTATCACAACAACAAATTACCTAGGAGGGTAAGATGGCTCATGAAGTAGAACAAATGTTATTTGTAGGCGAAGCACCTTGGCACAAACTTGGTCGCAGATTTGAAATGCCACCTTCATTAGAAGAAGCTTTGGTTGCTGCTGGTCTTGACTGGAAAGTTACAACAGAACCTTTATTTTCAGCTGCTCAAGAAGAAGTTGACGCTCTTTTAACACGTCGCTCTTCAGATAATAGTATCCTTGGCGTTGTAGGTCCTAATTACACTCCCCTACAAAACACAGAAGCTTTTGAATTTTTCCGTCCATTCCTTGATGAAAAAGCTGCTGCTATCGAAACAGCTGGTTCATTAAGACATGGAAAAAGAGTTTGGATTTTGGCTAAAATTAACCGTGACCCAATGGTTATTAAAGGAAATGACGTTGTTGATAAATACGTTCTTCTTTCAAATAGCCATGATGGTACACTAGCAGTTCGTGTAGGTTTCACACCTATCCGTGTTGTATGTAACAATACACTTTCTATGTCTTTGACTTCTAAAGCTTCTCAATTGATTCGTGTTAAACACACTAAAAATGTGGTTCAGAATCTTGAGAATATCCAAGAAATCATGAACATGGCTGATGCTGAGTTCCAAGCAACTGCTGAACAGTATCGTTTTTTAACTTCAAAAGAAATTAACCATAAAGATCTTGAGAAGTATGTTAAGATTGTATTCAACACCACTGCTAAGCTTGCTGAAGTCAATGGTGACCTGTCAAGTTTAAGCAACAAAAGAATCCTTGAGTCAGTTATCCCATTGTTCGAAAAAGGACGTGGAAATGACATGAAAGAGATTCGTGGTACTTACTGGGCAGCCTATAACGCTGTTAATGAGTATCTTCAATACGAAAGAGGTGAAGAAAACTCTACTCGTATGGACAGTATGTGGTTTGGCGACAGTGCTGCCAAAAACAAGAAAGCATTAGACACAGCCCTAATCTTGGCGGCTGCTTAATTAACCCCCCATGGGTCCGGCTACCCCCCCCTTAAAGCCGGACCCTCCTTTTTGGAGGATTTATGAAATGGCTTATTTTGACACTCTTATCTCTTCAAGCAAATGCCCAAGCTTCCATTCCCAAACAAAACGATCGCCTAATTAAATTTATTAAAACTGAGTGTGATTTTCTCAATACGAGAATTTCATTTGACAAACGTATGGATTGTGTGACAGACTATCTTAACTGCGCTATTGTTGGTTCCGGTGATGTAGACCTGGACCAAATGTTAAGCAAAGAATGCTTGAAAGCAGCAGCTAAAAGGAGAGAAAATGCACAACTTCAAGACTAAAGTAAACTTAGAACTTTACATAGAAAATCTTAACAACTACGACCTTGTAACAAAAGAAGTAGAAGTTAATTGGAATTTGGAATTTGAAATGCGTGATTCTGGTGTTAAAAGCTTTATCATCACAGTTCCAGAACAAAAAATCAACGTAGATATTAATGTTTGGGGTGAGCAAGAAGATGAACAAAAAACATTGACTTTCAAACTGGACAATGTTAAGATCGAAAAGAATGAAGGTCGTGAAATGATCATCCCCTCTTCTTTAGAGTTTTTTAAAGAGAAATGGACATTGGTGTTTTAATGAGTGCTGATTTTGAAACCAAATACGCTGAAGTAACCATCAACACTGACGACGCACACAGCGAATACAATGGCTATATCGCTGTCAGATTTAATCCAGATGGTGCCAAATATCAATTCTTTGCAGAAGCTTACTATATTTCTATCTCTAACGATATTATTTCCTTGTTAAATCGAGAAGATATGAATGAATACCATCCACAAGTTAATTTTCCTAAAACATACAACTCACAAAATGTTAGATTTGATGATTGGACTATCAGTGTTGAATTGGCTAGTATCAAAGATACCATCTTTGGCCCTGACATTGTTCAAATTGTTAAGAAATACGAAAAAGAATATGATGCAAAAGTAGGTTGAATGAAAAAAGGTGATTCTCTTGGCGACCGCATGAAAGAACAGTACGAAAACCGTACTCGTTACAATCTACCGCGTCGAACATATACAATTATTAGAGTTGACGGTAAGGCATTTCATACTTTCACGAAAGGTTTTGACAAGCCATTTGATAAAGATCTTATGGACGTCATGGATTTGGTTGCAAAGACACTTTGTGAAGAAATCCAAGGTGCAAGAATGGCTTATGTCCAGTCAGATGAAATCTCGATTTTATTAACCGACTTTGAAACCCCACAGACGGAAGCTTGGTTCAATGGAAATCTTCAAAAAATGGTGTCTATCTCTGCAGCCATTGCAACGGCTAAATTCAATGACTGTATTGTTGATGAAGTAATGTTTAAAAAGAATGCTAAGTTTCACAAGCCAGATCTTGCCTTGTTTGACTCTCGTGTTTTCACTATTTCTGACCCTATCGAAGTGGAAAATTATTTTATTTGGCGTCAACAAGACGCTACTAGAAACAGCATCCAGATGGCAGCAAGGGCTTTGTACAGCCATAAACAATGTGACAACAAAAACACTTCCGAACTACAAGAAATGTGTTTTCAAAAAGGTGTTAATTGGAATGATTACTCAGCTCGTGAAAAACGCGGTGGATGGGTAATTAAAAAATCAACTGGTGTTGTGGTCGATACAGACCCACCAATTAAAGTTAGGGGATGGTTAGTGGAAGGATCACCCTTATTTACAGCAGAACGTAAACTTTTGAGGGCTCAAATCCCTCGAATTCTCACAGAGGAAGTGGAAAATGGCAAATCAGAAGACGAAAAAACCGAATTTTAAGGATGATTTTGAACTCCTTTATCTAAGACATGAATACATGGATACCATCAACAAGGCTTCTAAGAAATTAGACCCCAGTATGGTTGCCAAATATGCTGGAATTGTAAACACAACAGCTAAAATTATGTATTCGAAGTTCAAACACAACTTTGTACAAGTTGGTTTTGATGTCTATGACGTAATTGCAGTCACAAATCTATACATGCTTTATTACATGAGCTTATATAGCATGAAAAATAATCCAGAATTCATGGAAAGAATGCTTAGCAAACGAACCAAGGCTACCCCGGAAAGTGAAGTGGAGAGAATTGAGAGAAATCATTTAATTAGCTTCCTTAGACAGAGATTGCAACAATTTTCTGTTGTTTGTAGTCGTAAGGCTCGAAATATCACCGTTGATAGCGAAAAACGTGCCTTTTTTGCAGCCACTGAAAATAGTCGCGATGTTGCCAAAGAGCTTGTATTTGAAAATCCTAAGAAGTATGACTATAGACGCCTAACCACCAAAGAATTCAAGGAAGCTAGGTTGCGTGCTCGTATGGCTCAAACTACGGAGTTAACTGACCAATATGGTTTTAAAATTATTAAAATGGAAAAAGCCAACCTTGGAATCAGCGAATATGACTATCAACTTTTAACTGAGGAAAACCAGGGTGAGTTTTATCTAACTCCTGAAAAAAGCCTGGAAAAACAAGAAGATGATGATCGATTTGAAAACATCAAATTTCAATTTAACAGTTTAAATCAGGATGAAAAGAGACAAGTTCTTTTAAATTTTATCCAAGACGCAGAAAGAGACAAGCATTTAAAGTCTGAAATTAAGCTTGCAAAACAGATTTTGGAACAAGATTGTGGTATTATGCTATAGATGGACTACACTTCAATTCTTCAACAATTTAAGAAAGACAGGGTAAGGGCTGGAGAACACATGACCCTCAGTCTATTGCCGTTTTTATTTCTTGAATTGGAGAAAGTCGGATTTACCCAGGAAAGTTTAAATACAGATTTTTACAAAAATGCTATTTCTATACTTTTTGAAGGCGAATCGGCAAGTGTACATTCGTATGTGTTGGAAGATATGTTTGCGTATGCAGAAAGACTTCCGATTAAAAAACAAGAAATCGAACAGAAAAAAGAAGAACCCAGGAAACAGCAACCAACAGCAACATTTACAGGGCAAATTATTACTACAGAACATTTAGTGAATAATATTCCAGACGAATCCGAAGAGGACGATGGTCTTTCTACTCCCATTGAAGATGTTATTAATTTAAACCCTGAAGATTTTGCTGATTACGAAATGGATTGGGATTTTGCTGAATCTGTAGGACTGCAAAGGCCGAAAAAATGAGTAAACAGGACGTTTCACAGATCTTAGGACCTGAGGTAATCGCAGACCTCAATAAAAAGAAGTCAGAACTTGAAAAAGCTCGTATTGAAACGCAACACGAACAGCTTCAAGAGCAACGTAGAGAATTGGAAATGCTTTCGTCATTTGACTTAAGCAAAAATGACGCTGATTACATCACCGCTTTGGCCAAAAGTAGCACCGATTATTTAATGAAGGCTAAAAAATCAAAGGTTTTTTTAAATAGCCACTTCAAGGGTAAGGTTCCACTATTTCCACGCAATCTTATCTTACTTGGTGCAGAAACAGGAACTGGAAAGTCCACCATTTCTGCTAACTTAACATACAATGCCCTAATGCAGGGCCAAAAGGTCCTAGTTTTAACAAACGAAGAACATCCAGCCGATGTTTACAATCGTATTTCAAGTTTAATTAAGGGCTGGTACTATGGTGATCACGAAAACTTTACCCCAGAGCAGATTGAGTTCTTTGAGCAGAATATCGAACGTTTAAGTAAGAAACTCACTGTTGTTGGTGATAACTACCGTGGTATGACTAGCTGCACCACCTCTATCGAAGGAATTGAGTCTGTCTTAAACAACGCCTTGATTAAAAATGCTGAATTTGATCTTATTATCCTAGATTATTATCAAAATGTCGACAAATCTGTTAAAGTTCCAGGTATGGCTGATTGGCAGGTTCAGTACAGATTGTGTAAATTTCTCGATCAATATAAAAACATGACAAATGCGGCTATTGTTGTCCTTGCACAGAAAAAAGAAGGCAATAAGGATAAAGAATTGCCTTTTAAAGAAGCTATTGAGGGTAGAAAGACAATTGTCAACGTTTCCACTTGTGCAATTAATGTCATCAAGGATGCGGAACTATCTCGCACGATTTTTGAAATCAAAAAATCTAGATTTAACTCTTGCATTGGCGAGAAAATTTATGTAGGATTTTCTAAGGGTAAGTATGTTGAGTACACCGATGAATTTAAGAATGAAGCTATGATTAGAAAAGAAGAAAAGGCACGAAACGAGCGAATGGGTGGAATTAACCCAAAAAACGGAGGATAAGATGATGTTTGTACAACCTAAACCTGGTTTTTTAAAGCTATTGGTATTAAAAACCATTACTTTGGTTCAAAAAACACTTTTAAAGCTTGATGATCAAGAAGATATGAGCTTAGGAGAATCGAAGACTACAAAGCTCTACTACAAACTAGCAAAAGTCCATTTTAAATTATATTTCGGAACAGATTTGGTTGAAGAAATCCTTAACAATACAGAAAATGCTCATTTGGCTACAAAAAGACACAGTCGTCTTGTTGTGAGTGCTCTTTATAAAAATTCATCGAGTATGAGAAAAAAGATTATTCGCTCCGCTGCCAGAGGCTCATTTAGAAAGAATTTGATTTTAGAAACTCCACTATGAAAGAATTAACGGCTAATTTTTTAAGCCTATTGTTTGAGCCTGGTGAAACGATCAGTGTCTCTCATAACAAATATGGCTACCATAGCATTAATCAAGAAGACCTTAATGGTCCATTTGTGCTTACGTCTCCTAATCCAGACATTAAGCCGGTGACAATTGAGGAAAGTGACATTAATCTGATCTCGATTAATCCAGTCAATGGATTTAGACGAGATGAAAACGTCACGTCTTTTAGATCTTTTATGGTTGAAATTGATACTGGCACACTAGAAGAGCAGAAGAAATACATTGATGATTCAAAATTGCCACATTCAGCTTGTATTTTTTCTGGAAACAAATCTCTTCACTATGCCATTGTGTTAGATGAACCGCTTCCGTCAATTGCGATGTGGAGGTTTTACAACCAATGGATGCTAAATGTTTTAAAAGGAACTGACCAGCAGATCAAGAATCCAACTAGATCGATCCGTTTTCCTGGCAATAAGCGAAAAAACGGTAGACAATTGGTTCAAGCGTTGGTTTCGATGGGTGGAAGGGTATCACAAGCTGATTTCTTTAAATGGCTTGATAGCTTTCCAGATACAAAACCTGTCAAAAGAGAAGAGCGTATTATTTCAGGTGATTTAATCACCGGATTGCCGTTGTGGTCTAAGCTTCCTAAGGATGTTACCGAGCAATTGGAGCGAGGTGTTAGTGAAAGTAGGAATGCCACTTGGTTTTACATCGGCTGTAGATGTGCAGAGATAGGATTTGATTATAATTCAACTGTTGCTCACCTAGAACAGTATTTTCAAGACGAAAGAGATTTTGGTAGACGTGAATGGATTGGCTGTTTGAAGTCTGCTTACAAGAGAATTAATGGAGAGAACTATGTCTAAAAGAATTAACAGAGATGACGTAGATAAGTTATACGATTACGACCTATACATCCCCTCACGGACAATTTACATGGGGTCCACTGAATCAAGCCTAGAATTTGGCGAATCAGGTGTTGAAACGACCATGGCCGAGAGAATCATCAAAGCCTTGTTGTTACTTGACCAGAAAAATGAACCAATTACCATCATTATGAATAACCCCGGTGGTGACTGGTATCATGGTATGGCAATTTATGACGCTATTAAAGGCTGTCAATCTCATGTTACCATCAAGGTTTATGGTATGGCCATGAGTATGGGTGCTGTTATTCTTCAAGCTGCTGATAAACGTGTCATGGCTCCAAATGCGCGATTTATGGTCCATTACGGTTCTCAGGCTATGCGTGAGGTTCATGCAAAAGTGTTTGAAAGTTGGGGAGAAGAAAGTAAAAAGCTTAATATTGAAATGGAAAATATCTTTTTAGCTAAAATTCGTGAAAAACACCCTGAATTCAAATTAGGTGCCTTGAAAAAGTATCTTGACTATGACACAATTTGGTCAGCTAAAGAGACCATCAATATGGGCTTGGCCGACGCCATCGTAGGAGAGGAAGAAGAACATGGATAATATTATGTTTACAATCTTTACAGTAGGGATTGTTTTGGGTATGTTGGTCAAATTCTTTCTTGGTGGACTTGAAAAAGCCATCCTCCACGTTAAATTTATTCGAGAACAAAACAAAAAATTCAATGAATTACAGAAAAAAGTAGACGAAATGAAGGCTAGTGGTGATATGCACCAATGGATGACGATGGTGATTATGGGTCAAGAAGTGATGGTCTGTGAGAAAACCGGCTGGGCTCCTTCACTTAATGGTTTTCTTCCAATGCACATGATTGAGGCGTACAAAAAAGAATCAAATGCCGCCAAAGAATATGAACAATTTAGAAACGCTCGTATTCAATTGATCGCCAGTGAAAATCAAATGACTATTCCACAAGTTGAAAGACTAGTAGAGCAGGTTTTTTCAATCAAAAAAGATTTCACATTACAGCGCATTGAAAAACTCCAAAAAGAAATGGAAGACAAAGCATCGGCGGTGTTGAATGGACAACAATCTAATTAAACTAACCCAAAATAAAACAGCCATTGTAGATTCTGTAGATTATGAAAAATTAAATCAATTTTCTTGGTCTGCTCATCAAGAAAATAATACTTATTATGCAGTTACTTCAATTTTACAAGAAAATGGAAAATATAAACAATTTCGTATGCATCGAATGATCTTAGGAATTAATAATTCAAAAATTAAAATAGATCATAAAAATGGAAATGGATTGGACAATAGAAAAGAAAATTTAAGAATGGCCTCAACAGCAGAAAATGCAAGGAATTTAAATAAAAAGTCATCAAATAATACGTCTGGATATAGAGGCGTCTCTTTTTCCAAGAGACACAAAAATAAACCTTGGATGGGACGTATTAAATTTAATGGAAAATTGATTCACCTGGGATATTTTTTTACCGCAGAAGAAGCAGCAAAAGCTTTTGATAAAAAAGCAGTTGAATTATTTGGAGAATTTTGTGGCAGACTTAATTTTTAAATACGACTTTTCTTGGGGAAATCCTTATTTTTTATTGGATATTTTAAATAGTAGAATTTCTATTACAACACATAGTATTTTAGACATGGCTTATGGTCCATATGATGGAAATCCAGATCTTATTAAAAATACCCATGATGTGATTTACCAAACAACCAACCAACGATATCAACATATATTAATTACAAATGGAGCTTCAGGGGCTTTAAATTTAATTTTAAGAAGATTTAAAGCTAAAAATGGACAAAAGGTGTTTACCACACCATATGGATATCCTTCTTATGATAGTTTTATCAACAGAGCTGGATTGGAAAGGGTAAGAAATTTAAACGCAATGCCATTACATTTGACAACTGGAAATCATCTTTATATGCGACTTATTGATTCACCAGAAAATCCAACAGGAACTCAATATAATATTGGCGATGCAAATACAGATACATGGGATTCTGTGTATAACAATCAAATCTATACCAAAACACCATTTATAGTGCCAAATCATCGAGTTATGGTTGGTTCTTATAGCAAGCTCTTAGGAATTGCCGGTGCTAGAATTGGCTTTATTGCTACAAACGATTTATTACTTTACGAAGATCTCAAAATTGAATCAAAGGCAGAGTATACTGGTGTTTCTAAACTTAGCCAAGAATTGATCGTAAGTATTCTGAAACAGATTGATTTAAATCAATTTATGAGAGATGGTTCGAACGATCTTGCAGATAACAAATACGAATTTACCAAGTTAGAATACTTATTTGATGGACAACGTGTAAATGAAGTTGGGATGTTCTATTGTGCCAAGATTCATCCAAAGGCACGCGATTTGCTGGACAAATGTGGTGTTGGCTATGTAATGCTCGATGACGACACAATCCGTTTAAGTATGGGCCAAACAAAAAAGATTACACAAGAAGGTATTCAATACATTTTAAAAAAGGATAGGGTGCAAAATGAGAAGAAGACAAAATGAAGAGGAAGATGAATCGGTAGCTACAGGAACTGATCTTGAACAGATGATTGCCATGCTTGAAAAGGCTGAGGTTGATTACGAAAAGACAGATTCGGACGATGAAATTCTATTAATTGTTGGTGACAGTGATACAATGATGTATTTTAACGAAGATGGCGATCTTCAAAGGGTGCAATAGTGGTTAAATTAGTTGCAATCACCAAAGGTGTTGGCGATCTCGATGGAATGATGGCTGAAGAAATCATTTCTTACATTGCCCGTGTTTCTAATCCAGCCAATCAGATGAATACAGAAACAGCACCCAAACTACTAAAATATCTGTCTAAGAATAAGCATTGGTCACCGTTTGAACATATCTCTTTTACATTAGAGATTGAAACGTCACGGGCTATTGCAGCTCAAATCCTTAGACATAGATCGTTTGTATTCCAGGAGTTCTCACAGCGTTATGCGACCGCTACAGAGTTTGTTAAATACGAAGCTCGTAGACAGGATTTAAAGAACCGTCAGAACAGTATCAATGATATGAGTGAAGAAGACCGTCAATGGTTTGCAGACGCTCAAGATGAGGTCATTGCAGGTAGTAATGCGTTTTATCAAGAAGCTTTAAAAAGAGGTATTGCAAAGGAACAAGCACGTTTTCTCCTTCCTTTGTCCACTAAAACTCGTATTTACATGACAGGAAATGTAAGATCTTGGCTTCACTATATCGAATTGCGTTCGGCCAATGGGACTCAGAAAGAGCATATGGACATTGCTCAAGCTGCTAAGGAAGTCTTTTTGAAAGAATTTCCGTCGACCGCAGCTGCTATGGAATGGAAAAGTACATAGTACACTATTCACTATATACAGCTATTCATTTTAAAGTGAATACCAAAAACAAAGGGAGCTTTTCGCTCCCTTTTTAGTTTAACCATTATAGAGATTTTCATCCCATTCTTGAAGAATATTATCTTCGCTTTCACTAAGCCATTTTTGATATTCAACCCAATCTCTATTTTGCGGATCGTTTGGGATAAACGCCTTATCTGACAACCTGATAACAGTTTTAATTTCTTGTTCAGACGATTGTGTTTTCATATACATAATAAATCTCCTTACAATTCAGCGTCAGCTGTCCAATTTGCTGTATTTTGAAAATCAATTGCAGACCCTGCTCCAGACCATTGCCACAATACATGGTGATCATTTGACCCGATGGCCGCAAATCCTCCGACATTAGTCTGGCCAGTATTGTTCAATGTGACAGATGATGGGTTAGCTCTTTTTCTTACTGAAAATATACTATGACAAAATGAATTTCTACCGACTGTGTCAATATTTTGAAACCTGAAGGTTTGAGCGCCAGCTTCATAATATCTTTGACAAGCAGCTAATTCACCTTCAACATATTGACGAATAGTAGTAATATCTCCAGCGGCAATAGAAGTATCAGGAGTTGTCAAATTTAAACGCAAACTGTATTTAAATAAGTAACCTGCTTGAGCAAGTGTAGGTACATCAGTATCTTGAGTTAAATTATGAACCATAGCTCCAACTTTTGAATATTGATATCTATCCATAGCATATTGAGTATTTACTATACTATTAAAGGTAGTACCTCGCTGAGCAATAACCATATCACCATTAATAAGATAGTTTTTAATGTTTGATTCTTTTGGAATGTTAATTCCTCTAATTTGTGGCATCTTAATTCTCCTTATTGATAATATTCCGTTATTTCAATATAACCATTACTGCCAAAACCGCCAGCTCCGCCACTGCCAACGCCTTGACCAAGAGCTGATCCGGAGCCGCCAGAACCAAAACCTGTTCCATTTTGACCGCCATTGGTAACCATACGTTGTTGTCCACCTGCACCTAGAACAGATGATCCTCCAGCGCCGCTTAAAGAAACTGCATTTGTACCTTGGTAAATTGCAGCTTGTCCAGGTTGACCAGTAATGTTAATATCTCCTCCAGATGCTGTTCCGCCAGCTCCGCCACCACCGCCAAAAGTATCGGCGTTTGCTGCAGCACCATTGGTTCCACCGGAACCGCCGACAGCAGATATAGTGCCAAATGTAGAGCTTCCACCAGAACCACCTGTACTATTTATTGCTCCAGCGCCTCCAGAACCAACTGCATATGGATAAGTAAGTGCTGGAGCATATATGATTTTTTGAGAAAAACCACCAGCTCCGCCACCACCGCCAGCAGATGTTTGTCCTGCACCAGTAGCTTGTGATCCGCCACCACCGCCACCAGCTCCAATAACTTTAACTACAATATATTTTACACCAACAGGAGTATTGTACGTACCTGAGCCAGATGTAAACCTCTGAACGGTTGGTAAGGTAAAATTAGTTTTGGTGTCTGTAATTGCTCCATCTTGTATATTCTGAGTCTGTACCGTATTTAGACCAATAGTTGTGACTTCGTTACCAGGCGTAGGAATCTTTGCAATTAAACGTTTATTAATTTGTGTTGATTTACTCATATTTTATCCTTAAATTATAATTCTGCTTCAGCGACCCAATGAACTTTACAAGTAGCTCCACCTGCTGTAGAGTTACTTTGGCCGCCCAAAGCAAAGCCTGTCTGTCCAGGGTTAGCCGTAGTAGAAGACCAGTCTCCAGGTGTTCCGCCTATAGACCTAATCTGGTTATTTGCCGCATTAGGATTTAACATAGTAACCGTTGGAGTAGCTCTTTTAGTTGCCTTAAATGTCACCGGGGCTACTTCTTGAGAAGTACTCGGAGATAAATTTGGAAATGAGTGAGCGCCAGTTAATATTCCAGAGTTAGTTACAGGAACATCGGTAATGTTAAAACTTTTTTCATAATATCTTTGACAAGCTACCAATTCTTCATCAATCGACGCACCAAATGTCTTGAAAGCTTGAGCGGCGTTACCTTCGTTTAACATAACACCGGTAATTCTAAAATCAGTAGCTCCAGTATTAGTTCCATTTACTTGATTAGAAGTAGCACTAAAGTCGCCAGTTTGCCAAGAACCAGCTGTTGTTTGAAAAGTAGAACCACACGCTATAGTCCATGAAACTCTAAGACCTACTCCATTAGTGTAGTTCCAAGTTCCAGCAGTAGGAGATGCACTAACAGTTATTGTTTTATATTCCCAAGTATTAGCACTATTTATAGTATATTCTGCAACATATGAACGATCAGCTCCCGAATTAGAAAAAGCTACACAATAAGTACCAGTTAGAGTTGCTTTTACCCAAAAAGAAAAAGTAAAACTTTTTTGAGCTAAATTAATAAAATTATATCCCTCAATGTAATGTCTCATTATACAAAATTCACCTGCTGCTATAGAAGTATCAGGAGTTGTTAAGTTTAGTCTTAAGCTATTCTTAAATAAATAACCTGCTTGGGCAAAAGTAGGAACATCTGTATCTTGTGATATCGTATGTACCATAGCGCCATTCTTTAAATATTGATTTCTATCAAGAGTGTACTGACCATTAGTTGGTGCTACAAAACTAGGTCCTCTTTGAGCGATTTGCATATCACCATTAATAATTAAATTTTGTTTTGGTTTTGAACTAATAATTCCCATAATTACTCCGTAATAATCTCAAACACATTGTCTAGGTTTGCAGGGTCATTGGAAAATGAACCTGTCATGTAACAATCTGTCATGAAGCATTTATTTGCTCCACTATTAAAGGTTACGTTTCCAGATACTTTTAACCACTTGATAATAGAACCCAAAGCACCTGAGGCAACAGTTAAGTTACCACTAAGTACTGAACCTGGCCCTTTTCCAGAGATCATCAGTCTCTTACTTAAAGTTGTATTTCCAGAAAGAGTCACGTTATTTAACACTAAAATATTACTTCCAACCACAACTGCATCATGAGCTGCCTGTAAACTAGAATGCGTTGCTGTTCCAGCTGTGACTTGAGCTGCACTTCCCACAATCGCATCGTACAAACCAATAAGTTTATTAGATTGTGTGAAAGAAGCATCGTAAACACCAAACTGTTTGATAATCATAATATCAACAGTTGCTACAGATAGGTCTGTACTGAATAGAATTCTTCTATACAACCCATTTGAATCTGTGGTCACTGTATAACTTAATTGTGAACTTGGATTTACACCACTAGAAATAAATTTTGGTACATCTTGTCCATTTACTGTTACCTTTACCTGAGCACCAACACCGCCTGGGTCAACACTAGGATTGACATCAAAATTTAAGTCAAATCGTGTAAAACCACCAGAAGTAGAAATGGTTCCGTTATAGGTAGTTGTCGAATTATCACTAGTTCCATAGGCAGAAGCTAACACCCCACCATTAATAGCCTCGGCTTCTTGGTAAAAGTTAGCTGTATAATCTAAAAGATTTGCACCTGCGGTTACAGAGCCATTCCCAGGATTGCAGAAAAATACTAAAAATAAACGTTCGTCATCAGTATTAGCTGTAATTGGAAAGTGAGATAAAGAACTTGGAGCTGCTGGTCTTACCAACAAGTTTCCATTAACAGCAGATCCTTGATTCCAAAATGTTGTTAATGGGAAATCGGTATCAGCTTGTAAGCCTTCATTACATGCACTCATTACAATTCGAGCTGTTTGTGTAAAATCACCAACATCATCGTTAGCTGCTAAACTATCCATGTAATCAATCAAAACTTGATTGACATTTTCATTTGGATAAAAATCTCTAGGTCTAGTTAATTCAGTTACAGAACCATAATTCACTAGATCTTGAATCCAAACAGCTTGAGAAATCATCAAAGTGTTGCCGTTTGCAGCATCTCCACCAGAAAAAGCTGCATCCAAAACAAAATCTGTTTGAGAGTTAACCGTGCCGATTCTTCTCCATTGTCCAATTCGAGCGCCATTGGTCATATAAACAATGTCACCAACCTGAACTGTAAAGCTAGGAGCTGAATTGATTGTTAATGCAGTACCAGAAGAGGTGTTAACTGTTTTTGACTTATCACAAAGTAATCTATAAAGTTTTTTACCAGCATCGTAGGTTGCTTTTGTGTATGTTGAATAAACAGTGTCGTCTGCACTACCCTGAATTGCCGAAAATGAATCGTTGATAAGCATTTTGTAGCCAGGAGCTACTTCTAAAACACCAGAACCTGAACCAGAACCACCAGCACCAGTGCCAACATACTGATAGATTTTAGTTTGAGGGATAACCTGAACAACACCAGCGATAGTTTGTAGAGTGATGAATCCAATTGGAATTACACTGTCAGGAGCAGCTGTTACTGTGGCATTGGCCTCAGTAGCATTTGAGGTACCAAAGATAAGATTTAAGTTATTGTTTGCATCTAAATAAACAAGTGCTTTAATGTATTCATTCGCACCCATTGAAAAAGTAGCATTGTTCCCTGGAGATACCGTTACAGTTCCTGGAGAAGCTGGAAAAGTGATTGTTCCACCAGCAAAATTAGGTGTATTAGCACCAATTGTTGGGAGAGCTTTAGAAAATGAGCTTTCTGAGTTAGTTAAAAGACCAGCACCTACGTTCACAATAAGTGAAGCAGGGGAATTTGCAGTTAAACGTAAAAGCGGTGTTAACTCAGCGTTAATACTTGCCAGTAAATTGTCTAATTCACTTTGATTGGCTGGTTTAGCATCTGATGTGCCAGCATAACCAGTAGCACTTGCAATTTGTTGCAAATACTGTCTAATCGTGACTTGTCTGGCATCTGTGATTGTGCGAGCCATTACTCACTTCCTTTAGAAAGATTCTCTTGTGCCCATAAAGGCTGTAAATTACTATAATGACAAGATTGAAAAATAGATTCCTCTTTTGTCAAATCAAACTTAGCTAATGGGATGATGTGATCTATATGCCACCCTGTCAATCCCCAATTTTCCCAAGTCATGCCTGGTTGAAATTTTGATTCTAAATGAATCTTTAAATTGGCAATAGAACAACCTAAATACTTTTCAGTATTTAACTTCTTTCCCCTTCCCTTTAAAGCCATGTATAATCTCGATCTCATATTTTCTTTTATTTTAAATTCAACATCACTTTTCATCTTGTTTCTTTTCCATTCAAGTTTATTAGCTTTGTTGTTTTTGTACCATTCTTTGTAGCGATTTCTATCTTTTTCCCTATTGTTTTGAAACCATAGGTTGTTTTTGATTGAAATTGCCTCTTTGTTGTTTAAATAGTATGCTTTTTGATATTCAACAATCCTCTCTTTGTTTAAAGATTGGTATTGTTTCTTACATTCCTTACACACACTATCTATCCCTAACATACCCTTTTTATGCTTATGAAATTGATCATTTTCTTTATCAATTTCACACTTACTACACTTTTTCACGGCGCACGATCAATTCTAAATCGTAAAAAATCACCAGCTACCAACTGAAAAGTAAATTGCACTTGAGTTGAAGAAGCGTAGGTGTAGTCCAAAACTGGACGTAAACGATCTAAACCTAAATAAATTTCCAGTTCTGGACCAGTGTAGGTTTGTCCACTGGGTAGAGTTACAGAAGAACCTGCGTTGATAGGACCGTTAATTTGACCTGCTCCTGCGCCTGCAGAAACAACCTCTAATTGCTGGTCGTAGATAGTTGGGGATGCACTTTCGTCTACCATTCTTGGTATACCAGCTACTAATGCTAATTTTCTAGCCATTTAATCCCTCAACTACCTTATTATACCACAAATTAAGCGATACCGTTCAGTTGCATAGCCTGAACCATAATTTTTCCTGTCTCTTGTACCATACCAATTCTTACAGAAGCGCGGTTAGAAAGATCAGGGTATGAAACTTGAGATACTGCATCCCATGCTCCAGAAGCTACCAAGTGTACTGGTTCGCCAACTTCACCAGCAGCAAAAGCCGTATCGTTAGCAAGTAATGAGATTTCACCCATCATAATAACTGTGATGTTCTGTCCTGCAGATACAGCACCTGTAGGCTGAACCAATCCAATTACATAGAAATTGTTTACAGACGAAGCATCGTAGTCAGCTTTATAAACTCGACCAGCTGTTTCACCAGTTCTAGCCATACGAACTGCAAATGTAGTGTCAGCAGCGAATGATTCGCCAGCTACCATTACCTTACGGATGCTTGGAGCGTGTTGAACAGCAGCAGCTGAACCAGAACCACCTGTGATGGTTAATTGGTCATACGCACCTGATTTAATTCTTAATGCATTTGAATTGCGCTCGATAGAAGAATCGTCAACTTCAACTTGGATTTTTGATCCACCGCCACCAGTGATTGCACCAGTAGAAGAGAATGAAGTAGAAACAATTTTGTTTTCATCAACTGAATTCGCAGCCAATTTAGCTAATGTAACACCAAGATCTTTAATTCTTAATGCATTTGAGCTGATTTCGATAGTTGAGTTATCAACTTGAACAGCTGTACCAGCAGCACCAGCAAGTAAAGCACCTGCAGGGTCAAATTTGATTGCAAGTTCATTAGAACCTGTAAATCTTAATGAAGGATTTGAAGCCTCAAGTTTAATTCTTAACTGACCAGCTACGTTACCAGGATTTGTTGATTCTAAACCAGATACAGTTGCCAAATCGACAGAGAAAGTCGAACCGGCAAAAGTGATCATGTCACCGCCGATTAAACCAGCGATTGGATTGAAATATGAGAAATTAATTGGGTCTGTACCAATAGCAGATACAACACCATACTGAACAAATACTTGTCCAGCTTGCGAACCTTCGCGGATCGCAACCCACGCACCATTTACCTCATCAATAGGAGATAAAGAATCCATGTCTGTTGCACGTGACCACGCACCAGCAGCAGCTACGTAAATACCATTTTCTTCAGGAGCTGATTGGTTTTTAACCAAAACTCTATCGCCAGCAATGATTGAAACGCCATCGATAGTTTGAGCACCGCTTAAAGCGATGTTTGCTGTTGTTGCAGCACGAGCAGGAGCTTTAGGAGTAAGACCATTTAAACGAGCTTGCAAATAAGACAATGACACTGCGTCTTGAGCAGCAACTGGGTCAGCTAAATTTGTAAGCTTAAAACCACCCATTGATTGATCTGCAGCAAAAGCATTAACACCAGAAATTAAAATCGCTTGTTCATAACGAACTGAATCACCAGATGAAGAACCAGCCGCCAAACCTGTAAGCTTAAAACCACCCATAGGTTGGTTTGCTGTAAAAGATCGTGAACCATCACGAAGAATTGAGTTGTTTACATCAGCTAAATCCACATTGGCGTCAGCCATTGTGATTGTGCGAGTAGTAGCTGCAGAAATGTTAGCTAATTGAAACTTTAAAAGTTTAGAATTATCCAAATTGTCATAAAGCTCAAAAATACTGTCATCAAATGAAGTACCACCAGCAGCAGCTAAAGCCGCATCGATACCTTCTAAGTGATCTTGTACTACCTGAGAAGCTGCAGAGTAATTAACAGGAGTGTTATTAACACCAATTCTATCAGCACCTGAAGTACCGCCAGTAGAACCTAATTCAGTCTCTGTAAAATAACGACCGTCATGTGTATGATAACTTGAATCAACATCAGAACCGTTCTGTAAAGATACCAAACGATCTAAAATCGCCTTGGTTAACTCTGTATTTGAAACACCACCGCCAACTTTAATAGACGTGGTGACTAATGTATTTGAAGCAATGTCCACATTTCGTGTGGTACCTTGAATCAACCTTGCTAAAACTGAAATATCAGCCATTTAATAACTCCTAATTGCTTACGTTGTTAAAGATTGCTCTTTAACGGCTTTTTTGGACTTTCGTCCACGTTTTGGTTTTTCTTTAATGTTTTCAATAACTTGTTCTTTATTTTCTTGTAAAGGAACAATTTTATAATGAATTTGTGTTTGCATACCATAAATATTCAGAATTTCATTACATTTTAGGTTTGCTTCATCCATGATTTTAGCCATTTCTTGCCCAATTTGAGCACTAATAGCCTCAGCTTGTTGCATAGACATCTTGTTTAGATCGACTTTTCGCTCACGTTTACTGTGGTGCATAAAACTCCTATAATTGGCCTACTACGCCAATGTTTAAAACTAAGTCCTTGTTTGCAGGAACATCGGCATTCTTGCCAATGCTTCCGATCATAATAATCCAATCCCCAGATACAAAACCATCAACCCCAATACTTGGTTTAGTAGTGGTTAAACCACCTGTTTTACTAACAAAAACTGGGTCACCAAAGCTGCCAGTGATTGTGATGTTGGTTAGTCGACCACTTGTAAATACCGGCCCTAATGACAAATTGGCAATTGCAGTCCCTGTAACCGCATTGACTGCAAAAGCATGAGATTCATCAGAAACATCAATAAAATCGATATCGCCTGTACTTGTAGACCTTACAGGTGTAGCCTTGGCCATCAAAGAACCAGAGACATTTTGTCTTTGGTCCGAAATACCAACCGCAGTGATAGTATCGTATGGTCTGTAAGTCACAAAACTTCCTTAAATTTAAAAATATAGCCCTTATGAGTCTTTATTTTTCCAAGTAGACAAGAATTCACGCTCTTATCTTTTAAATTCAATTCTTCTGCACACAATCTTTGATTTTTATAAACACCAATATATTTAGTTTCCAATATTATAAAATTTTTAGACCTGCAATTACCAATTGACTTAATTATCCTAAATACCTCAAAAGATTTTGACCCATGTCCATTAGAAATATTATTTCTTCTTTTAAGATTATGTTTTTTATTTTTTAATGATTTTGAAATATTGGCTTTCCATTCATTTGTGAGATTGTATTTTTTTCTACTATCTTTCATTTTCTCAATAGTGTGTTTTGAATGCCTAATTCCTTTAAAACCAGACTCACCACCAGCAGAAACGTTATATCCAAATTTTTTATCTTGCAATTGCCATTTGTCAATTAGTTTTTTCTCCATATGTAAACATGTGTCTTTGCTTGCATTTTTAATTAAATATTTAAATGTGCAATTATTCCATCCATGTTTCTTAATGGCCCTTCCTACCACAGTATGCTTGTGGCCTTTAGAATGATATTGTTTTCTTTGACCATCGTTTGACTCAACACCAACGTATTTTTTATTATTAGGAAAAACAATGCAATATAAATTCATAATTAATATATAAACCAATTACCAGCAACAGCTGCAACAGTGATAGATTCGTATTGAGTGGTAATCGCTTTTGGAGCCGCATCAATGTCAACACCATCTAATGTTTGACCAAATACAGATTTTAAGAAGAATGTGTTACCAGCGTCAATTTTCTTTAAATAAAAAATCTTACCCTCAGAAGATGTAGCGTCTGGAAGAGTGATTGTTACGTTTGAACCAGCATTCAAGACATTAACAATGTCGTTTGCATCTGTAATAGAAACTGATGAGCTAGTTGTTAAGACATTTGCAGCAGAAACACCAGCATTGGCATTGATTGTAATACTATCGGTGTCTTGAGAAATACTAACGTTTGTTCCAGCCTTGATTCTGCGGAATTGTAATTGCGTTCCAACTGTTTGTTTGAAAACATCAGCATCCTCAGCAGCACCTAAATTTACACCAGATGCAGAGCCTGAACCTGAACCACCACCATTAGCAGCAAATTTACGGAATTCAAGTACATCATCAATCTCTAATTGAAATGTAAATTGCACTTCAGAAGATGGATCACCAGAAGTTCCAACTTCAGTATAATCTTTTCCAACAACAAGTGTAATACCACCAAGAGAAATGATTAGATCAGATCTTCCAACGATATAAGTTTCTTGCACATCAGAAATTCGACTATTTAATGGAATAAGTACGTTTGTACCAGCGGTTACTGGACCTGTCATTTCATTATCGTCAGCTGGAGCACCAGAAACGATAGTGATAATTTCAGAATATGGATCAATATCTAAAGAATCTTGTACACTACCAACAGCTTCATCTAAACGCTTAATTGATTTTGTTAGATTTTCTTCATCAACAATAACACGATTAAATGAACCAATACCTTCTTGAGTTGTGTTAATTGAAAAACCAACACCCATATCCACATCAGCAGCATTTGTAGATACGCCAAGTTGTGAATTGTTAACAGCAACGGTACCGTTTAAGTTATCAGTGATGTCAAATTCAGAATACCCAGCTAAAACAGCCGCATATTTAGCAGCCACTTGTAGATTTGTATCTGTACTTAACAAAGCAACTTCAATTTCTTCCAAACCACCTGGATATGGATTTCCACCAGCGCCGTCAATATTAGCCCATACATAAAACTTTCTAACATCTAAAGCAGAGTTAATTGTCCAGTATTGGCCAGATGTTAAAGCAGAAGCTGCAGGGAACGTGACTGTTCTTTCTTCAGCCAATCCAGTTACCAAAGCATTGGTATAGTCAGGTTTACTAGAAACTTCAGTTGGAGCACCGATATATTCAAGTGTCTCTAATGAAGCTCCATCAGAAATTTCTCGGTCTTCACCTTGTTGTAACTCACCACCAGATGAACCGCGAATGTAAGCGCGAGCTGTTGAACCACCGTTATCATTACGCAATAAAATCCAATATGTATCTTCGTTAAAAGGCACATCTTTACGATCGGCGATTTGCAAATGACGATTTGTTGTTGGAACTGCTACAACTTGATAGAATCCATAAGCATATTTCGCTTGAACCCCACCGGAGCCGGTAGAAGTTTCAAGGAAGTTTTCGCTCAATGTAACTTGAGAGGCTGTATCAACTGACAATACTTTATAATATTTAGTATCGTCTTCAGATCCGACTTTGATAAAGTCTCCAGCTAAGATATCATTGGTCCAAGAAACTGCACCAACAGATGTAACAACCGCAGAACCTTGTGTAAAAATCAAATTTGGAATGACGTCGACGCCACGAACAAGGTTTAGGTATGCTACTTCATTGTCGGCCAATGTTACATTGGTACCGGCTGCGTAGGCTTCTAATTTATAACTTAAACGTGAACCAATGTAGTCAAAGAAAATATCACTTGACCAATTGATTTGACCAGCTGTTGCTAATGCATGTGTCCACTTACCACTTCCAGTCATTTGGAGTTGTGACAAGTCACCGCGCAATTTAATAATTGAACCACCAGAATTGTCTGAATACCAATAAGTTGTACCCTTGATTTCAAGGATAGCGGACATTACTGCATCAGCCCATTCTTTAAATTGCTGAATCTGCTTATCTCCACCCTTAAAAGGCGATACAGCAGATGAAGATTTCCAGAAGTTTTCTGTTCTTCCTTCAGTGTCATGGTCCCATGGATATTTGTAGAAAGGGTTTGGTGTGTTTGGTCCACCAGTTCCAAGTCTGAATAACATTGGACGTCGATCTTCAACACTAAGAACATTATTTGAAGAGTCGGTCTCAACGATAGAGATTGGAAGTACGTTCGCAGCCCAGATAGAAGATGTAACTACGATACGATAGTTTAAGGTTTCAGCCAAAGGTACAGTTTTAGAGATTTCATTTTTGTTTGTTGGATTCCACAAGAATACTTGAGCTGAAGTTGAATTATCAACAGCTCGATTAAATTCGATACCGATATAATTCAATGCGCTTGGTGTGAATGAACCCTGAACATTTGGATTTGTAGTTGAGTTGATTGTTTGATTGGCCTCACCAGAAGGCACCATAAAGAAAGTTCCAGCTTGTGAAGACTTTCCATGCATAAGGGCGCTATTTTCAACGATCATTTGAAGGCTGGATGCAGAAGAGCCAATTGCACCGACCATATTTAGGGTAAAACCACGAATAATATAAGAAGCATCTTCACCGATAGCAAACGATGCTAAAAGTTCATCAAAGTCATTACGTACAGCTGATTCAATCGAACGTAAATGAGGAACGTCCACACGTTGTTGATTAAGCCAGTTTTGCGATCTTCTAACTGCCATTTTTATTTCCTTCGACTCACCGTTTTAAGTCCATTTAATTCGATTTGAGATAAATAAACATAGGGAGGATACCTTAAAGATTGTCATTAAGTACTAGTTATACCTAAAGATTGTAGTTTTTCTTGTGTTTTCGAGTTTTTTATGTTAAGATGAGATAAAAGTTTAAAAAACTTAATAAAATGAGGTATTTATGACAGTTGGAGAGTTAAAAAAGAAATTAGCTGATGTTCCAGACAATACTGTAGTTATGTTGACAACAGCTTGGTATACAACAACCGTACCCGGATACGAAAAAATTGTTAGACCACCAAGAAAAGCTAAAAAAAGACTCGTTAAGCCATACAACAGTAATTTTGTTGCTCAATCACGACCCAAAAAAGACCAGGAAGCAACTATCGCCTTCGTTATTGAGGATTAAATGAGCAAAATCATCATTGACCCAACTGATTATCTCGAAGAAGACGATGGATGGCTATTATTAGCCAGAAGAACTTTCAACGATCGAACCTTATTGTGTTGGTACAACGGATTGACTGAAGAGTATAACATTGCCCTATTTCATCTATTAGAAAGACCAAACTTGTTAAGTCAAAGAGCTAAAGAAAGTCGATGGGGATGGATGACCCATTTTGTACAAAATCTAAATCAACTTGAGGCAACCGAAGTTGCCAATCTATATATGAAAGATTTAGAAAACGACAATATTTGGTGGGAAAAAGGTCCGTCTACCCACTAATATCTAGTGGATTGTATGGAATAATACCCTTAAATTGGAAAGATACAGAAACAACGCCTTTAGCAACAATTGTTGTTGATTCGCTTGTGACTTTCATTTGTGGCAAGAAAAAAAGATCAGAGTCTGACTTCCTATCTTTCAATCTCAACGAAACATATGGAGCATGTAAGATTTCTGTGATTTTGGTTCTTAAATCATAAGCTTGAAGTCCACCAACCATTTTAATCTGCATACCCGTAACAGTTCCTTGAACTGTCACTCGACCTGGAGCAATTTCTTGGGCAAATTGAGAATCGATCCCAAAAATTTCTTGTTCACCATAATCAATTGCATATCGAATGCTTGTTACTTCAGCATACAATTTACCACCGACATACATTTTTACTTCTGCACCTTTTAAAACTACTGATTGACTCATACAGGATCACTACCCCAAATATCATATTTTTCTGAGTTGACCTCGTCACCCCATTTACCAAGACCGATGTCCTCAGGATATAAGATTGTAATAACAACATTAATCCCCGTTGCAGCGACCAAATTAATTAATTCTTCCGCATAAATACGCCCAGAAACGATATCTGTGATGTAAAAAGGAAAATCTGTACCATCTTTATCAGGCTCAAAAGCATAACCCTGTGACACAAGTGAAATATTTGTTCCAGACGGATGAATGTTTTCAAATCTATACGATGGGTCAACAACAATAGTTCCAGCAGATGGTCTAGCGATATATGGAACCGGTCCTTCTTCATTGGATGTACCAAAAGCAAAGATCAACTCACCTGGTGTATCTGGAATATCAGAAGCATTATCAACTTGAATAATCATTGATGAATTTGAATTGATTTCTTGAAGGGTATTACACTCTTCTCCACCAATTAAATAACCCTTAGAGGTATCAAAGGCATAGGGACCTTCGTTACCCTCACCAGATGGACCTGAATCGTGCAAATGAGCTGAACCTGGTCTATCACGACGAACAACCTTAGTTGTGGCAGGAATAAAGATCTCAAGCAATCGAGATTCTGTTTGATAAAGAGTTGCGTAGTTCTTTTTGCTAACAATTGTACTTCGAACTGGATTGAAAAATAACATTCCCTCGATAGTACCCTGAAGTGTAGTTTGGGCCACGCCGTTTGGATTTTCAAATTCAAAATAAGCTTGGTTTACAAGACCACCTTGAACTTTTGTTACTGTAAATGTACCACGATTATTAATATTAAAAGCAGTACCATAAATATTGACATAGTCATTTTTCTTAACCTTACCAATTGAAGGGTCTGGTCCACCGGTCCAAGTAGCTCTAACAGAACCACCAGCAATCAAAGAAAGTGTCCATTGTGTAGCAGGTTGTCCAGAAGTAGGTCTAATAGAATCAAATTTCAATTTATTTTGTGCCTTACCACCGGTTACACGAACTGAAGATGCAGGTCCATCAGTTTCAGAGATAATCTGAACATAACCACCAACCCCATCGTCTTTTGCGACAGCAGCACCCGTTCTACCCAAACGTCTGATTTCTTTTGTAATTGCATCTGCCACTTCTTGAGCGGTTGCAGCTGCAATGGAAGAAAATTGTGCAGTTTTAAAAGTAACTTCAACATCTTCTTGATCATCATACTGAATTGTTAAAGTGTCGCCGTCTTGTAAAGCATAAGGCTCTAGTGCAGCGGAAACGACAGTTGCGCGTGTAAACTCTTCACCGTAAATAATACGGAGGATATTCATCATTAAATCACGAACTTGTTTACGATTGGAAACTTCAATACCAATTTCACGAAAAACTTCGTCTGAAAGACCAACGTTATCAGGGCGTGTGATATCCCTATCAGCCATACGCTGATCCAGATAACGACCTTGAGCCTTAACAATGTAAAGCTGGTCATTGACAGCTTCTACGTTATTAACTAAATGAGCGCCGCCTGTAGAAAGAGCATCCAAAACAGCATTTGTGTTTTTACCCTGTATACTAGGATTAAGATATGCCCTTAATCTCGCTTTGGCTGCGGCTCTGTCATCAGCTTCACTCATTGATTACTCCACTTTACTTACTTGAATATCATTTACGATATCAAGAACAAAAGGTTTCTCCGCTGGATTGACCACAATAATATCATTTAATGGGTCATAAGTAGGAGAACTAATAGAAATTGCAATAGTTCCAGGGATGCTGTTTACAGTTGAAATAATATCAGAAATAGCGATTGACTCACCGATTCCAGTTGAGTTGATCAATGCTGCAATGTTATTTCTAACTTGCTCTGTGATACGACTAAAAGGTATACCTGTTTGTACACGCACGTTGATGGAAACAGTAATTCTTCGAACCAATGGTGGTTTGATAAAGATTTCAGCACCAGCAGCTGCAACACCAGGATAAGTTACATTATCTCGTGGGTCACCGTAGACAATCTTATTTGACTGAGCAATCAATCCAATGTGATGCTTGTAAGAGTCAAAACCAGAAATTGTAGTTTCAGAGAAACCCAACTTACCTTGAGAAGTCAACAATGTACTTGCAGCTTCATTGATTTTTACATACTCTTCGTTAGAATCAAATAATAACAACACTCTGTTTGTGTTTGCCGGGTCAACGGCTTTACTAAATACTTTTTTGTATCCAGAATAAGGAATTCCCTCTTCAACATAGACTTGAACAAATAAGTTATTTAATTGAACAGAAGATTGAGCTGTTAAAATACCACTTACAATTGCTTTAGTTTTAGAAAGAACTTCAACAATATTGTGAGTTCCAAGATTACCTGCATTTAATACATTACCAGAGATAACGAATGTGTCACCAGCTCTTGTGTTTTCATATGGACTGTAAACCATTGACGGAATATGAGCCTCTAATACATTACCACCAATACCACTTACAGTGATGTTAGACTGAGCAACTGCTTTAGCATTTGCTACTTTAATATAATTAGAACCAACCTCAGTGATCATAAAATCACCCTGATTGTTAGCAGCGAAAGCCGTTCCCACTGTTAAAATATCACCCATTTTAGCATTTGAAAGTGTTGGTGTGGTACCAGTACCATCATAAGTGATGACCATATCACCACTTACTGTAACATCAAACTGTGTAGTGTTATCAAAACCTAATGATCTTAAATTAGAAGCAACTACAACTCGCTCTTCAACTGCAAATTCATTTTCAATATAGATACTATTTTCATATCTACGAATAACTCTGAACATACCTTGATTTAGATTGCTAAATGGAGCACCAATTTCTAAAGTATCACCTTCTTTAATTTCTGTAGTGATTGTGATTGCGCCTGCAGCGATAGAAGTTGCGCCTGCACTCAATCCATCTGGATTATCAACTGCGATCGTTAAACCATCGTCAGAAACACCAACAACAACAAAATTACCGTTGTTTTCAGCATCTGCAAAGCCAGAGATTGTAGCGATATCACCAGGCTGAACTTCAGAGAAGTTTCTAGAGCCAGAAGTTCTAGTATATTCTGTATACTGTGTGTCAGAATTGAAAGTAACCGACATGTTTCCACCACCAGCATCGTTAAACTCTACTGATTTTTGGAATACTGGACTTCCACCAGTTACATTATCCCAAGAGATATTAACGAGAGAGCCGTGTTTTTCAACGTGGAAAGCGCGTGAGCGATCGCGGAACATATTTCTAGGCTGACCGAAATAACGATCAGCAACCTCTCTGTTTGCAAGAGAAATAGAAGAAACGTTAGCTGTAGGGTCATTTGGCACAATAGTCACTTGAGTAGTGAAACTAATTCCTGTAGATTTTTGTTGTAAGTTAGAAGCTTGTACCTTTAACCATTGTCCAACAGCCAAACCTGCAGAAGCAGCTTTTGAAATACTAGATTGCATCAAATCTGTGTTTGGAATCAAACTAGATGTTCCAAGAACTTGGGCTTGAGATACATTACCACGTCCACCAGACATTTTAACAGAACCAGAAGAACCTAAAATTTGAGTTGCAAGTTGTAAAATCTCTCCTCTATCAACAACTGAAACCTCACCAAGAGTAGTGAAACCAGTCACAGCCAATACTGATAAGAATTCAGATAATTGCTCGATAGTTGTAGGAATAAGTCTTAATTCTTCGCCATTGTTAAATGCATAAGCCGCGATAGAATTAGTGTCGTAACTTGGCAAGTCAAGTGTCTTTTTCAGAACAAATTGAGGATTCGGAGCAGAATTTCCCAGTGTAGAAGATGAAATCCAATTCATACCATCTAGCATATAGATAGCATCTGCATCGGAAGCAAAATCATTGTCTTCCCAAGTTGAATGGTCGATGACACCAGCACCTGTGGTTCCATTGTCATTAACAATTTCAGCTGTAATCCAATTAATTAAGTTTGCGGTAACGTAATCAACAACTTCTTGAGCTGTTGTATCATCGTTTTCATACATACTAATTGTGTTTGTAGTCAGAGTAGCAATGTTATTTTCCGCTAGAGCTGCACCATTTGGTCTACGAACTGTAAATGATGTAGAAGTAGCAAAAGATACTCTAAAAGTACCTTGATTTGCAGCACTAAACTCACCATTGCCATTAATAGTTACATAATGGCCAGGAGCAAGAGTTGGCATGGTTGGGTTTGTACCATTTCCATTCCAAGTATAAGAAACTTCATCCACACCTGCAACAGGAGTGTTAGGGGTAACCGTCACATCCCATTCTGTAGTTCCATCGATCGTATTAACAACTGGAGCACCAGATTTTAAACCAATTTTAACATTGACATCTTCACCAACCAAAACGGAGTGTGAAATATCTTGATTTGCAGCTGTTGGATATACATATCCTACGCGATATTTTTCACCACCAACACCCCAGATAGCAGATCTATAAAGAATAGCATCTTCATCTGTCATAGACTGAGGGTCCAAAACATTTTTAGCTTTCATCATTGCTTTGTAATTTTTGAAGCTGAAAGATGAGCCAAAGAATTGTGAGAATTGGGTAGTAGCGCCTGCATCTACGTCATAAGCACGAAATTGATTCGCATTAATTGACATGGTTGAATTCGTTACAGCCTTGCGATATAAATTAATTGGGAAAGTCTTCTCAGAGGCATTGCCATCAAGAACCACGATCATGTTGTCGTCAAAGTCAAAATCAAGTGGACTTAAAACAACATAACGATCGTTTTGTCGAACACGACGGATGGTTTTAGTTTCGTCGATATCGATGGTGATTCCTGTTAAAGCATCAATTTGTACTGTTTGATCAACACCCTGATTGTCTTTGATATAAGAACCAGAAGTTAAATAAGGATGTTTCATGCAAATCAACATATTAGGGTCAACACCCAATACTGCCAAATCAATTGCAGATTCAAGATCTGGAATCATTGAATTTGGTGGGTCAGCTTGTCTGTTACCAGAAAAATACGAATGAATGAACAATGGAAATCTAGTAGAATTTTGATCATTTTTAAAGAAACCAAAGTGTGAAAAACTAGATGTAGCGTAGTCACCCAATGTAAAATTTAAATTCTTAGCCGCATCATTAAAAGTAAATAGCAAGATACTACCGTCAGTATTTTTATTATTTGAAGTAATCTTGATAATCTCGTCATTTTCCGTAGATGCCGTTGCACCAGGAATTTGAGATGTTAAATTAGCCGCAACTGTATTGATATTGTAAGAACCAGCTGCAATCTGTACTTTTAATGGAGGAATTGCAGTTCTAAGAAATGCCAAACCTTCGAAAAATGTTACAGGAGCTTGTACTGAAGCACCAGCAAATTCTGTAGGGGTAACTTTTAATTCAAAGTAATCGTTAGTTAAAGATTGAGTTCCAACCGCATTAACACGACCTTCAAGTCTGTTGCCAGGCAATAGATCGTCAGACCAAACAACCACATAATCACCTGGTTGCACGGCTGCAAAGGCACCGGCAAAAGATGCTCGATAACGAACAATATTTGTTGTTGGCTTAGTTACATAGAACAAGCTATCGCTTAGTACACCATGGTTGATGATTTCCGCATCTTGATTGTCAACCATTACCCACATTTGTGCATCAGCAGGTAATGTAACTGATCCACCAAGGATAGCTGAACTATAAACTGTGGCTTGTGTAAACTCAGAACCTGCAGTTAAACTATCGCCAGCTGCCAAAGGATTTGTAAGTTTAATTTGAGCTGTATTTCTAGATAATTTAAAGTCTGCTTCAGCACCATTGGCAGAAAGACCAACTGAATTAGTAAACATACCCTTAGAAACTAAAGTAGATGACTCGTCAATAATTAATTGAGCGCGTGAGTTTGTACCAAGGTTAGAAACAAGAACCAATCTATTCCCATTGATAGAAGCAGTAACACCTGTGATTTTAGCGTTAATCACATTCACCCATGATTGCAATGTGTTTGTTTTTGCAACTGTGGAGTGTGTGCCTTCTGCTAAGAAATCAGCATTGGTGAAAGTATATGTAATGGATTGAGTTTTATCAACCATCAAAATAAGAGTATCACCCGGTGCAATGGTATTTGACCAATCAGTTTGATTGGCAGACTCAATAACCGCTAAACGACCATTTCTACTCAAAGGAATGTTGTTTTTGTATAAACGCAAGGTCTCAACTTCACTTGAAGATAAACCAAGCGCTTCACCAGCATCAGTCCCAACAGTAGGTGTTGTTTTTTGTAAATATTCAGAAGTTTCAGCCTTAGCCTGAATCGCAACGCGAGTTCCACTATCAACTGTACTTGCAGAGTATTTTAAATCAGGATTTGCATTGATAGAAGCTACCACTTCATAAGCAGAAGCAAAACCATTAGCTTTGAAGTCACCTTCAGCAAAAGCGTGTTCTGAAAGAATACCACCCACAAGAATTGAAAGTCTATCGTTTGGATTGATTTCAAATGGTGCAGATTCTGTAGATGTTAAAGTAGCTTTCGCTACAGAAGTTTGAGTTCCACTTGTAGCCAATTGGAAATTTCTCTCACCACCAAGAGCAGAGTCAACAATAAATTCTAAACCAATACCCTTGGTTTTTTCTTCATATCCACCACCATTATCAATATATAGAGTGGTTTCATCACCATCAGAAAAAATTTCATCAGAAATAACAACTGCATTTTCATCAGACGCTTGGGCACCCAACACAGCATTTTTTACCGCAATGGCAGTTCCAAGGCCGCGAGAAATACGAGCTTTTTTAATTCTATTTCGGATTTCTTGGTCAGTTTCTTCGTTTTTACCTGTGATAAACCCTACTGGGTTGGTAACTGTAGCGCCTGTGAAAGGAGCTGATACGAATTCACGGATAGCATTTCTAGGTACATTTCCATCAGTTCCAGTTTCTTGAGCAGCAACTGGCACATCCGTAACAGTGTCTTCACCGTCAAGTAAAGTGGTATTTCTAGTCACTGTGAAATTTACATCTGGAGATGAACCGGAAGAAAGGGTTTTCACAACCGTTCCAGCTGCGATATTACGAGTTCCACCCTGAGCCAAGATCACCTTTTCTGATAAATTGTGATACTTGGTAGTTGGAGCTGATAAATTAATGACATAATATCCACCAACAGGTGTAATGCTGCTGTAGGCCAAAGGACCCTCGACATTTGGAGTTCCACGACCAATGTAAATTGAACCCGAAGCGTCAAACTCGGAAGCATCAGATACTGGAATTTCCATGGAGCCGATATTTGGAGGTTGAGCACCAGCATAAATTTTAGTTACTTTTTTGGTAAAAGAAGAGTCGCCGATTGTAACCTTACCAGTGGCAACACGAGCGTTGATGGCTGGAAGACCTTCTTCTTCACGAATACGTTGTAAAGCTTCGCCCTCAGCACGATCAACTGAAAAATCTCTTAAAATAGCAAAGGTATCGCCTGAAGCACGATATACGGCCTGGGCCATAGCTTCAAAAAATGAAACGACGGTAGAACCGACGTTCAAATCATTTACACCGATCTTAGCCATATAAGTGGCTAACATATCACCTAAAATAACTTCATATGCCTGGGGATTTGGCAATCTACTGGCCATTTGTTCTCCTGATATCCTTAAAGATTGCTAACATATAGTATAATACCACATTTTTAAGCAGCCTTAACGTCAAATGAAATAGGTACGATTCCAGAGCCATTGGCAATCCGAATAACCATATCAATTTTCATAGTTGGTCCATCCAATCGAATGTTAATACTCTCGATTGCTTCAAACCTATCGTCACTCGCAATCATTGCGTTTAAGGATTTGATAATTTCACCGTTTTCGATATCCGCTACCGAGATGCCGTGGGTCAAACCAATGCCATACTCTAGATGCCGAAGTAGTGTTCCTCGTTGTGTTCTAATTTTTAACTTTAACGCTTGAATCAAATTTGTCAAACCACTTGCTAATCTGAAGTCACCCACTGAATTCACAGCAATGTCAAAATTGTCAGTCAATAAAAAGTCAATTTTGGCCAACTTATTCAAGGCTGTACTTGGCATGTTAACAATGTCAAATACACGATCGTCTTCATCTGCAGGTTGATTTGTAGGAATATAAATCTGATTTTGACTATTCACAGTGCCTGGTAGATAACCTTGCATTCTAGCGTTGTCGTCAGTTTGAAATAAGTCCAAATTAGCCAACCCATCAACAGTAACCAAGAAGTTACCATCGCCAATTTTCTCCACATTAACAATTTTACGAGTAACTGGTGGAACTGTATCGGACACAATAGTAATTTTTTGACCGATATATAAGTTATCTTCTGTATCATTTACGTTAAATTGTCGACCTTCTGCATTCGATAAAAATTCATAGGTAAAACCTGTTTCATCAATATATGGAGATCTCAATTTATTCAATGTTACAATCTCAAGCCATTTTGAAGAATCACCCATATATCTAGCTGCAATCTCTTCGATTGTGGCTCCAAACGGCACAGGAGCTAATAATTTTGAACTGAAATCTTCAAAATCAATTCCAGACTCATTAGCTAAACCACCAACAAATTCCATAGGATTTTGAATAGTTAGATCATCATATTTTTTCGTAGCACAAAGCAAATCATACATTTGAACAGCTTGAAATAAAGCTTGTAAAACCTCATTCTCTTCCACTGTCATTGGGATAGGACGATCTTTAGGTGTTGGCAATCCATAAACATCAGAATAAACGGCACTTCCGGCACCAAAACTATCTGCAATATCATGAGCCAAGTTAACAATTTCCTGTCTGAATCCACGAAAGTCATTTACATTCAAGAAACGAACACGAAGCAATTCATCATCAATAGCAAGTTGTTGCGCTGGGTTTAAAGTCAAATCATCAACTGAAATTCCATCAAATAAATCAAAGTTTTCTTCTGGGTTTTTAAATACATCGGTTAATGGGTCTGTTTCAAGTCGTTGTGCTGCCTCAGCGCCTAGAGCACCTGAAGCAATCTCTTCATTTGAAAGACCTTCATTGACTTTTTGACGATCAAGAACAGAGCTAATTACACTTCCAGCTTTTTGAGACGAAGATGTATTTTTACCACTAATAGGATTTCTTAAAACCAAAGAATCAGCATTTGAAGACGTACTTCTATCAGCTCCTCTTTGAAAAGCATTTGCAGACGTCACCCATGCAGAATTAATAGCGGAATTGAAATCATCGATTAATTGACGTGGTAAATCACCAACGGCAAAAGCCAATCCTGCAGTATCTTTAACAACCAATGAGGTTTGACGAAGAACGTTAAATGGTTTTTGGAAATCAGATCGAACTGCTTTCACTAAATTTACAGAGCTAGAAAGAGTTCTTCGAACTTCAGCTATTGTTCCAACAATCCGTTGAAATAAATTAGCTTCCATTTTAGGAAGTTCACCACCAGCAGGTTGTGATTCAGATTGCAAATCAATTCTTTTCCAAGCCTTTAATTGGAAAGAAAATAACATCTCACTTGGCTTTCTTTCGCTTTGATTTAACTCAAAAGCCAAAGGAGTTACGATAAATGATTGATTCTGTTTAGGAATATCAAACACTAAACGCCATCCTTTATTTTTAGGATTGCGTTTCGCTTCTGCATATCGATCTAAGAATTCACCCAAATACAAAGCTTGATAATAACCAGTTGAAAAAATATTGGCATCTGTTTCCCCTGGCTTTAATACCTTACTAGCATTATTTGGATGCTGGCCGTTAAACATATTGGCAACTCGATTGATATTGTTAATCAATCCTTGAGCTGCTTCCAAAGTTCCACCAGCAATTGAACCAAGTGATGTGGGATTTGCAATTTTTCCACCCTGAACTGGTTTTGTAGGCCAAATACCAGTGGTTCCAGAGGCTGTAATGGTTTTGAACTTGACCCCATTGTGCTCTTCAACCACACCACGCATTGTAGCTGAGGTATTGATAGAAAATTGAGTTGACATTTTCAATTGTTGAGGTGTAATTGGCAACGTACATTCCCAAGAACCAGACAAAATAGTTTCGTTTAATACGTAGGTAAGGCCCGTTGCGCCCTTAACTGTAGAGGCTTTACTTTTAGCGCCTTTTTTGTCCCCACCAACGATTTGTGGTTTTCCAGGCTTTGAAACATCCACAACGATCAATCGATAAGGGTATAGCTTATTCCAACGCTGAGGGTCAATACTCAATGGCTGCCAAAATACAGAATCTTGGACAGCTGATGGGTCACCTTCCCATGGCGTTTTGCCATTTTGGGTTTTAGACGTACTTGTAGAGGTGTCCAAACCCAATTGTTTATTGATAAAATTGCTAATATCTGAAAATAAATTCATCCGTTTTTAAATTCCCTTTAATGCACATCCAGGAACGTGGATTTTCGTGGTATACTATATAAGATTGCACTTTTCGCAATCTTTAAGGGTAGAGATGAAACTTTGTACAAAATGTAATAATCACAAGCCTTTAGAATGTTTTTCTAAAGATAAAAAAAGACCTGATGGTCTACAACTATCTTGTAAGGATTGTCAACGTCTTTATTACCTTAAAAATCAAGAAAAGATTAAGAAATACAAAGACTTAAACAAAAATTCTAAGCAACAGTATGATTTGACGTATAGATCTGCAAATAAAGAAGCCATTCGCTTAAAAGATCAAATCTATTACAATAGCCATAAAGATGCTATTAAAAATAGAGTGATGGGGTGGCAAGCAGCACAACCTAAGGGCGGTCACTATCACATTGCAAAAAATTTAAGAGATCGACTAAGAAAAGCTGTTCAAAAAGATCAAAAAAATGGCTCGGCTATTGATAACCTTGGCTGTTCCATTACTGACTTTAAAAAACATATTGAATCTAAATTTGACAATGAAATGAATTGGAACAATTATGGTTTTAGTGGTTGGCATATTGACCATATCAAACCATTAAATACTTTTGATTTAACATCTCCAGAAGAATTTAAAAAAGCGTGTCATTATAGTAATTTACAACCATTGTGGGCTATTGATAACCTAACAAAGGCTAAAAAATGAGTAAAATGATGGCAAGACGAAGAAAAGCGAAAAAAACACGCAAAACTTTGTCTAACCTAATGAAATCGCTAGAGAATATCAAACCAAGGGTGCCCGTTCCACCTACCGGCGTCGCTTTTGGGTCCATAAAAGACTATAATAGGAAAGATAACAAAAAGGCTATTAGAGAAGGTTTGGATGATTGACAACGACATTTTGATTATGATTTCGATGAGTATGTCTTTCGCCGTTGGGCTTTCCCTGGTACCATTAGCAGTAATAACGTACATCACAGCTCTAAAATTTTATCGAGCGAATAGGAATAGGAAAGTTGATGAGAAGAGGCGCAAAACCTTCAAAATCGTCCAAGGAAGCAAAAAATAACAACAAACAAAAGGAAAAAGTCTACGTTGTAGATACCAATGTTATTATTCATGACCCAAACATCCTAAAAAAATTAAAAGGTAGAGTTTTCGTTCCTACCACCGTTTTATCCGAGCTTGATAAGCATAAAAGCGGACATTCTGAAAAAGCGCGAAACATTCGTGAGTTTGCCAGATATATCGAAAAAAATCCTAAAAAAATGTGGTTGCACAACTCTTCTGAGTACGAAGGGACATGTGACGAACAAATCATTACCAGTGCCATTCGACTTGGTCAAAATGGTTTTGATGTAACCCTAATCACAAATGACATCTTGATGGGTGTCATTGCTCGCGGATTTGGTGTTAAACTTGAACGTCACGAGCTAATTGAATCTTCCATTGACATGCCCTACAAAGGTGTATTAGCCGGTCTTGATGCGGAGAATGAAAAGGCTAAACTCCGCAAAGGCAAAGAATTAAATAAATATCTTGCTCTTCACGATGGTATTTATCGCCACACAAATGACGGCCTTAAAAAACTCCCAAAAGATTTTCAAGTTTGGGGAATTGGACACAAAAATCTTGAACAAAGATGCTCACTTGACGCACTTTTAGACCCTAAAGTAAAACTTGTTACCTTAACTGGACGTGCTGGTACAGGTAAAACATTAATGGCTATTCTTGGTGGTTTACACGCTGTTTTGGAAGAACAAAGCCATAAGCGTTTGCTTGTGGCTAGACCTGCAATTCCAATGGGTCAAGATCTTGGTTATTTACCAGGAAATATGGAGGAGAAGCTGGCTCCATGGATGCAACCCATCATCGACAACATCGAATTCGTTTTTGACAATGGTGCCAATGGACGTGGGAAAAGTGCATGGCATGATATGCTCACCAATGGTATTTTAAAAATGGAGTCTCTAGGTCATATCCGTGGTCGAAGTATTCCAAATGAATATATTATCATTGACGAAGCTCAAAATCTTACCCGCCATGAAGTAAAAACAATTATCTCACGCGCAGGCGAAAACACTAAAATTATTCTAACTGGAGATTTACAACAAATCGACAACCCTAAGGTTGATTCAATCAGCAATGGTCTTGCTTATGTGATCGACAAATTCAAAGACCAAGAGATTGCTGCACACATCCATTTTTCTAAATGTGAGAGATCGGAATTGGCTGAGTTGGCATCTGAGTTACTGTAGGATAAATGGATACTCAAGAAATAGCCGGAATGGTGTATCATAAATTAAAGGGTGCCAATGTATACAGCGAACTAAACGACAGTGCGCTGTATAAAACTATCCATGCATACATAAAACGTGTATATGAAAAACATCTTTACGATGCTCAAAAGAAATTAAGGGCTGAAGAAGTAGAAGGTGTTATCCCAAGCACTAAAAAGTACGAAGCGGCCTATGCTAAAATCGAAGAGGCTGTTTTATTAGAAGCTAATAAATTAGCAGCTATAGAAAAATCTGATCTTTAAAGAACTTTGTAAAGACGTGCTAATTCATTTTGGCGATATTTTTGTGGAATCTTATCAGCAAGATAAATCGTATTCCCCTGCACATTAACAATAGTGGTTTGAATTTCTTCTTGACCATCAGCACATACATAGACTGTATTTCCAACAGAAAAACCAGCGCCATTCAATACATGAATTGTTGCTGTCCCAGTTGCAGGTGCTCTAAAAGCCGAACAAACCATAACAGAAGCATAAACAGCTGCTGTATTATCATTTGAATCTTTAGCCTGTCCTTGAGCTGCCTGTCCACGCTGTAAGCCTTTAAGCTTAGTCAAAGAACCACCCATAACATTTAAACGAGTGTTGATAATCTTCATTCGCTGCCCATAAAAACCAGTAGTGGCGGTTAAAGAACCATCGGTCAAATTTTGAACAATTGTGCCAAGATTCGTATTTAATTGTGCCAATCTAGTTGTGATAAAAGCTTGACGAGCAATTAACTCATCTTTAATTGGTTGTAATTCAGCAGCACGAAACTTAACAGGACCAAGCAAATTAAAGTTATAGGAATTGAATCCTGCACAAGTAGTTTGCATATGTGCTGTGTTGTATGTTGTAAGAGCCTGCCATGTGTCGATAATTGAAATGGCATTTGTAATATCGGCTTTAGAAGCTGTGTTTTGTGCAGATCTAGTTGGGTCTGTATCTGTAGTAGGAACGACCGCAAAAGTCGCATTCATAAATGTTTCCCAAGCTAAAATAGAAGCAATTAAATTGCTACCTGCAGTTTGCATTGCCGGGTCATTTGCGATTAAATCTGGCCCTGGAGTCCAAATACCACCGTTGGTTGTACAATCTGATTGAGTTGTGTAAGCAGGGAGAGAGCATGTGCCTGTAGCTCCGCAAGATTGACCAGTACTTCGGGTAATATTTGAAAAAGACTCCACGACTGCAATTTTAGCCAAAACGTCATCAATTGCCGTTTGTTCCTTGGCCACAACCGAATAAGCTTCTGCATATGATTTTCCCAAAGCCTTGTTATAAGCATATGGGATAAAATACTTCCAAACCCCACCAGGTAAAGATGGTGTAGGTGTTTGTGGGTCGTTAGGAAAAAAAGAATTGCCAATCACACGATCGGCAGAGTCTAACAAATCTTGTTCAGCAAGAGTTGTATGGCCATTAGCATCATATCGCTCACGTTCTGTTTGGTAACCATTAATCAAAACAGTTACATCGTCCATGAGCTTTTTATTAGCGTCGTCTTCTTTTTGGGCTTTTTGCTTCTCACCGTCAATTTGCGCAACAATAGTATCAGACGCCGCATTTTGTTGCGGAATCTGAACAATTTTCTTGGAAATAGCTATGCGTTCTTCTTGTGTAAGTGCCATATATCCCTAAAGATTGCCGTTTTCTAGAACTTTTTACCGTTATCTTTTAAACGATTCTCGATCTTGTGGTCAGCTCTACTAGCGTTAAAATTGCGCTTTTCAGCAATAGCTCCACCTAAGTCTAGGCCATAGGCACCAGCAATGTCAAACATACGAATAAATGCATCTGCCAGCTCAACTTCAAGCATTTGTCGGTGTGGAAGCTTGTCATCCATAAGGTTTTTACGAACCCCTTCCATAGCCTCAGCAATTTCAGAAACCACCAACATCAAAAGCTCACCTTTATTGCGAGTTTTAAGGGTTGATCGTTCAATTCCAAGAGTCTCTAGGATTGTGTCAATAGACGCTTGTTCAAAGCCACGATCTTTAAGTTTTTGTACCTTTTCGTCGAACTTAAGATCAGTCCACCAACCAGCATTAACATTATTGGCATGGATTTCTTTAGAAAGTTCATTTAACGCATCAATGTGTTCTTGTTTCATTTTACATCCTTTTGTTTTTTAATAATTTCTTTGCCTTCTTCAGAATTAGGACTGATACTTCTTACAGTTCCGTCTTCTGCAAATTCCACAACTGAATTGCCATACAACAACATATCTCGCGCAGCCTTTTCGATCTCTGGCATGGCTGCTTCTACTAATTTATCAATATCTTTTGAATTCATTACTTCACCAAATGTGCGATAGAAACTAAAAGTTTATGTTTAATTGTTTCACCAGCTGGATTTTGAACTTCGATAAAGCGAAATTTATAACCAAGTTCTCTTAAGCCCTCAGTAACTTTACTAAGAGCCATCAAATCTTCGTCAGTTAAATCAAATTCACTTTCTTGTTCTAGATCAGCAATCATGCGAGAGGTAGCGTCAACTACCTTCTGTTTTAAACCATCGTAAGCTCTTTGTTCAACCCTAAGCTTCTTTTCAACAATTAAATCTGCCAATTCTGCAGCGGTCATACCCATAGGAACCTCCATCTGATTTATTATTGCATGAATACCATCATTAGACAAGAAATTATTAGGCATTTACAGTGTCTAAAGTATTGACACCTAAAATCGTATCCACGATAGCGTCCATTTGCTGGCGAACACCCTCAATAGTGTCATTTGCATTGACAGTATAGATTTGGCAAAGATTTTTGTCACTAGCTTGACCCAAATATTTAACAAAAGAACCACGAACCAATTCTTGGTAACCAACACCTTTCATTTCAATGGCATCGGCCATTCCCTCACCACGCTTAACACGACGTTGAAGAGCGGTTTGTGTATCCACTGCAAAGTAAATCACAACATCTGGAAGAAGGGTATATTTCTGCATGAAATTCAGATAAAGATCGTTTGTGAACTCAGGAGTTACGTTATGATCAGTGTAGGAAAGGTGTGAAAACCAACCACGATCAGAAACCACAACATCATAATCTTGAGCAATTTTACGATATAGGCGATCATTCTCAAAACGCATAGCAGAGAATACCAGTTCCATAGCTTCTCCACTCATGTTTGACTCTGGGTCTAAAACTGTCTGACGCAATTTCACACACACAGGGATATGAGGGTTTCCGACTTCACGAGTTTCCAAAACCTTTGAACCGCGCTTTTGTAGCTGTTCAATCATATATTTCAAAGCTGTTGTCTTGCCAGCACCATCGGTACCTTCGACCTCAATCTTTAATGCACTTTTTTTCACGATCATTTAATCCTCCATAAGGTTGAATTACGCCATCCTCGCGTATTTTTATATTTCCATCTTTATCTTTATTATAAACCGTACCCTCAATATTGATGTATTGCCATTTACCAATCTTATCAACTGGGTCAGCCACATCGTCCAAATGAAAATCGATCTTGGGCATGATCACATCAACATATTCTTCTAGCTTTAGGGCTTTGACAACAGCCTCACCCCAATCAGAACCACCAGCAGACCAGACAATTACGGCGTAGTTTCTAGCCTTCATTTTCTTAAGATGGTCAATTGCCGGTTGATTTGGAATGCCCACGTCCTTAAATCCATTAAGGTTGGTCTCGACAAGTGGGCCATCGTAGCCCTGCGGAATCCTCCACATGATTAACGTGTCGTCAACATCCGTGGCATATACACCGCCATCCTTGACTTTCTTATAACTCATTTTGGTGTCTCTTTCACATACATTTCAAACAAAGATTTCTTTAGACGACCTCTGTTTGACACTCCAATAGGAGCAAGAACAGCTTCGTATTTACGAATTTTTTCCATTGCTTCTTCTAGAGATAGGTTGTGAATTGACGATTCATCCAATTCAATTTCCACGAAATGATCCATCTTTTCTTTGTCATCTCGTACTGTGTAGAATACTAATGTTGCCTCTTTAAATTTATAAATATGACACATTTTCCAGATCACAAAATTAAACTTGTAACCTTGATCTTCAAGACCTTCAGCAATCTCTTTAAACGGGGTTTTATCTACACGCCAATTATATTCTTTACGTTGAATGTTATTTTTCGCACCAGTGGGCTTAAGTTTGAAGGTTACCTCAGCCCTACCAGATTTATCATTCTCGGCCTTACGATATCTTGCAAATCGTTCGTCATCCCTGACGAAATAATGGTCCGGTCCTTGGATATAAACGAAGTCATACGCCTCATCTAAATTTTCCACGATCTGCTTAAATGCATAAATTGTATTACCATCAACACGATATTTGGTCTCAAATTCTGTAAATTGAGGTAAATTCTCTTTTATAGTTTCTGTGGTTTCTACCATAAATAACCTGCTTTTTGTTTAACCTTCTTAGTTGGTTGCCAATCGCCTGGATCAATGATAGTTTGTTGTGTAACTTTAATGGCTTCCTTTGGATTTTCCAATTTATCCGTGTCAATTGTCAATGCTGTTAAATATCCTTCTCTCCAAGTATCAATACAAACAGCCCAAGCTCCTTCTGGAACTTCTAACTGATCGGACATATAAATACCCTGGGGATTTTTAGCCGTATGCCACAAGACTCCTTTTGGTGAATTGTGACCATAAACTTGAAATTTTCCTTTTTGCTCTGTCGGTGCAAAACGGTTCCATAAAATACTTCTATCTAGCAAAATATCACTTTTGTTGATTTCGTTTAAATCCAACAACTTTTTTTCTTTTTTGTTATTTAATGGAGCATGGGTAAGTTGTAAAGCGTCAATATTATGAATTAATGGCATCGACTCAATAAACTTATAATATTCAGGATAATTTTTCCAATCCCATTCGTATAAGTATTGCAAACCAAAACTTTGAGCTGTTTGCTCCCCACCATTCCAACCCCAGCATCCAGGCGGATATAACCGCCAGTGAACACCAGGGTCGTTTTTAATTTTTTCATAAAGCATCATGTGATCGTGATTACCCATGACAGAGTTGTGACCACCATTAATGAAGAAATCTAAAGCCACCTTAGAATTAGGACCTCGGTCAATAATATCACCAAGACCCCAGAATTCACCATGAGGCAATTGCTTATAAAGCTCTTCCAATGTTAGACCGAAACCGGTCACGTCACCAACCACATTAATAATCATAACCTATTATACCACAAATCAATGAAAATCTGTGTTATCTCCATCTAAATATGCCTCTGAAATTACTTTCAAGGCTTTGTTACTACATCTTTCGTCAGAGTATCCCTCCAGGGCCTTGACAACAACTCCTTCTCTGACTTTTTGACTAGGAGCCAAAATGGAATCTCCAATGGTTTTTTCCTTGGCCAAAGCAAGATTAAAAGGTCCTCTGTAAACTTCTGGTACAACATCGAAGCCACGTTCTTTTCCATAAGCGATAACTTCATCGGGTCCAAGCCATCTTTGTTTACCGTCATCTTGTAGCACTTTGACATCGAATAAAACGAACTTGTGTTCTCCCTCTTTACATCCGTAGTTGTAATCTTTTTGAATTCCAGAACCGTAGATTTCGCCGAAAATGGTTTCTCCGTCCTTAATCTTGGAAGCAGCATCGATTGATTGAAAAACTTTTCCGTAAATGTCTTCTCCGTAATATCCAGTGTATCCAGGGCGCTCTTGAAGTTGAACGTTGTTGGAGCCGTAACAGAATTCATAAGAAACCTTCATTTTTAAAAGATTCATGACAAACAACTTAATCTTTTTCCATACTGTGTTTGCAGCATATGGAAGTTTAGCAGCACGGGCATTTGAGCCGTGAATTTTCTCTTGCATAACAACCATTTCGCCTTCTTTAAATAAAGTCGGAAACCACTTAATATTATCCAATCCATTGTATTTGTGGAAGTTAGGATTTTCCAAAGGCTTGGTACGTCTTGCACCAGGCTTACCCATTTCAGACTGAAACTTAGGAAGTGGTGGTTCATACTTCTTAACTTCTAAAAGCTCTTGGTAGTCATCTTCTAAACTAGATGGTGTGAAATCATACACCGCCTTAATGTCAGCTGGATTAATAAGCATACCCTGAGAAGCAATTTTACGGAGTCGGATTTGTTTTACGCGATGCTTTGTCAGCTTAACCTTAGAATCTGCTGGAAATAAGAAATCCTCTAATTTTTGAGGTAAAATAGAATCAATAGGGATGTAGATTACATGATCATTGACTTTGTAAGAATCCTTCTTAATCACAACCTGAAATCCATAAACAGTGGCAATTTCCAGCCTATCTGCATTTGGATGTGGCTCAATAGCAATAATTTGTGTCAATGGAACTTTATAGGTTGAACCTTCTTTTTCTTCTGACATTAGGACCTCCACAAAACTTTCTTAGTAAAATGATGACGAATCACAACCTCACCAGAAGCATAAACCAGCACTTCACCACGCAATTTTCCAGCTCTTGAAGAGCGTTTGCTAAATCTACCTACGATAATTTCTACCTCATCTTCAGAAAGATTGGTATACCAAATTACCTTCGAAATACCATCTTTTTCGGATAAATAAAACTGTTCATCAATCATTAAAAATCTCCTTCTTCAATCTGAAAGCAAGTCAATCCTCTTCTACGCCACATTTGAACTACTTGATTCCTATCATCTACTGTAAACACTGGATTGTATCTTGTCAAGATCTCAAAATCTAAAATAATTTCTTTTACAATATCATCCCTACGAGAATCTTGTCGATTCCTCATGTAAATTGGAGAAACACCAAACCATTCTTGTTCACCTAAAAACATATCCAATCCGTGTTTTTTAAGCCAATCTACAGTAGCTTGACGTTCATTATCACTTCTACCAGAGCAATAAACAATTTTGTAACCAGACCAAGCCATCGCCCGTAAAAGAATGGCACAAGATTCTTTTACAGTATCGTCTTTAATTCCTTTAAAGAATGCTGGCCAGTTCTTTTTAAAACCCTCTGGTGGTCTTACAAAATGTCTGCGATGCTCCACATCACACAAAGTACCATCCAAATCAGAAATAACAACCTTTGGGGCGTCGTTACCTGCCCAGCCCAATCTTTGAACTTCGTCAGCTTCATTATCTTCCACCCTTTCGTAATGTGTAAAGAAGAAATTTACCGCTTGCGACGCCGCTTTAGAATCTCTGATAGTTGGGTGGTTTTCTCTTTTATTGCACCTTTCAAGACAAGTATCGAGAGGACAATGAACAACAATAATACGAGTGGCATAGCCAGCCTTTCGAGCAGGTTCTAAGTACCTGTTCCGTTGATTTTTATCAAAATTCATACGATCAACGATAATATTTTGCTTATTCAACAAAGCATTCTCAAACACTTCCATATGGCCAGGTTTCCCCTGATCGTCTTGACTAACGCGAACGGTAGCCAATCCATGGTCACCATCGTTGTTAATTCTATCTAAAGCAATTGTAGATTTACCAGAACCTGGAGGGCCTACTAATAACGTAATTGTTGGAGACATACACCCTTCTTTTTAGCCAAAAACGCCTTGTATTGAGCAATACACTGAAAAGGAGAATATCCTTGTTTACCTCTAAGGCGATTCGTTTCTTCAAAACCATCAATATATTTTTGTTTTTGTTTTAAAAACTGATTATATGTTTTATACGACTTTAATCCAAAAGTTTTTCTGTAAACATTTACCTTTTCCAAAAACTTCGCCTGATCATACCTCTTATAATAGTCTTTCACACGCTCTTTGTTTCTTTCACCCCATTCTTTTCTTCTCAATGAGTTGATTTTTCTGAGAATTGGGTCTTTTTTTGTCTTTTTCCATTGTTTGATTCTATGTTTGCGAAAATATTCTGGATTGTCGTAATAATATTCAGCCATTCTCTTAACTTTTTCTTTTCGATAGTTTTTATTTTCCCAATAATATTGCTTATTGTGAATCCGATAATATTCGCGCTGTTTTTTAGTAAGTTTAAATGCCATTTTTTCTCCCAGAAGCCAAAACAATTTGGCAAATATGTTCCAAACGCTCGATGTGTTCAAATGCATCCCATGGGCTCAAACCAACAGCAACAACGCCGTGTCTGTCCATTCCGATAATATCATGTTGGATTTTTAATTGACCTTCAGTCATATTCCCAACTACGTTTTTGGCAAGCATTTCACTACCTGGCTCTAAAAATGTCAATTCAGTGCCTACTGAGGTATATCTCCTCAATTCAGGAAATTCATCAGCAATTTCTTGTAAATTCAAACCAGCATACATCGCAGCTACTGTGTAAGTGGGATGTAGGTGAACTACCGACTTCGTACCCTTATGAAGCCGCTGTAATCCCCAATGCATATCCAATTCAATAGAGGGCTTGGTTTTCCATTTATTTGGATAAACCAACTCATTATCTTCAATTTCTAATCTAATAACAGTTTCGGGATAAACAATTGTTTTTCGACCAGCCGAAGGTGTGATATAAAAATACTT
>ERZ761578.5-NODE-5-length-83766-cov-9.610445_pt1 | contig 83766 bp, 68 predicted proteins | sample MGYA00512170_ERZ761578 | MGnify/ENA primary metagenome ERZ761578 (study PRJEB28899, sample SAMN03785562) | bioreactor sludge metagenome | biome: EBPR Sludge; feature: EBPR Bioreactor; material: 0.22µm filtered reactor supernatant | place: Saint Lucia: Queensland... | reverse complement strand
TTCGGCCTGATACGTACGGCGGCTTTGGCGGGTGTATTGACCCTGCTTGCGGCACCGGCAGCGCTTGCCATTACTTCTCTTTCCGAAAGTTACTCGACCAAAGACACCCTGGCGATCGGCTCACTGGTGAGCGTCCAGGATAACCAGACCGACATCGTTGAAGCAGCTAACAGCGAAAACGTCGACAACCTTATTGGCGTGGTAATCGCCAGTGGCAGCTCGCTGCTTACCGTGTCGAACGGCAAAGATAACCAGGTACAGGTTGCGACGAGCGGCACGCTACCGGTTATCGTCAGCGACATCAACGGTGATATCAAGCGCGGCGACCACGTGACGGCCAGCCCGGTCAAAGGTGTCGGCATGCTCGCGACGTCGAACGTGCGCGTCATTGGTATTGCCCAGGGCGGCATGACCAACGTCAAACAACAAAAGTACAAGGGTTCGGACGGCAAGGAACGCACCATGAAACTCGGCGAAGTGCCGGTGTTGGTGAACGTGGCCTACTACTTTAAGGAACCGGACAAGACCATCGTACCGGCTGCCATTCAGAACGTCGCCAACAGCCTGGCCGGCAAGGAAGTCGGTACGGTACCGATATTGATTTCGGGCGCGATATTTTTGATCATGCTGATCGTCGTGTCGAGCCTGGTATATTCAATGATCCATTCGAGTATCATTTCGGTCGGCCGTAACCCGCTGTCACAAGGCGCGATTTACCGGGACTTGGTGCAGCTTTCGGGATTGGTGCTGGGAATCTTAGGTGTGGGATTGGTGTGTATTTACCTGGTGTTAACGAAATTATGAACGGAGCGTGGTGGGCATGAGCTTTCTTGACATCTTTCTAGCCGCAAACGCCTTCCTGCTTGGCGTGGTGATTACGCTGGCCATTCAGTATTGGTTCGCCCACAAGAACAGCCAAAAGCAGCCGGTAAAAGGTAGTTCGGCACCCGTATCGCCGGCTGTCCGGGAACGGATCGTCAAACAGGCCGAACAGAACTTCCAGGGCATCGTCAACCGTTCGGCGCTGCAGTTGCAGCACGACCTGGGTGCTACCGGTACGCAACTGAACAAGCTGCTCGAAAAATTCGGCAGCGACGTACTGGACGATGAAATGCGTCTGTTCCGGGCCAACGTGGCCGACATCCGCGCCAATACACAGGGGGCGCTAGCGGGCGCACAAGACCAGATTGCTGAACAGCAAACAGCGATACTGAAGAGCCTTGCTACCCGGCAGGCCGAGCTGGATGAACGTATGAGTAAGCGTCAATCCGAACTCGAAGCCGAACTTGACCAAAGCTTCGCCGCCCAAAAAGACGAGCTGATACGCAAGCTGAACGACAAACTGAACGATGCCGTGCTGGCGTTCCTGCTTGAAACGCTTGGTCACGACGTCGACCTAGGGGCACAGGCAGATTACCTGGTGGCAACCCTTGAAGCAAACAAAGCCGAGCTGGTCGCTTCGGCCGGCGGTACGCCCACCCCACCGACGGAGGCGAAACGATGAAGCTCGTCATACCGGACAGCGTCGCTTCGGCACAAGATTTAGCCGTCGTACTTGCCGACGTGCAGGCCTACGCCAAATGGGCGTCGCGCGAGCTGATCAAGCAGAAGGTCGCCGGTAAGTCGGCCGGGGCGCAGCCGGTCATCAGCCCTGAAGCTGCCGATATCATCCGCAGCTGGAGCGGCGGCAAAGACATGACCCAAGCCAGCATTGACGGGTTAGTAAAAGCCCTTGAAGACTATAAAAAATCGGCGCCGTCCGTCACCATTACCCTCGCGGCCGTGCCATCGGGCGAAGTGAAGGTCAAACTGGTTTCGTGGTGCCGTAAGAACCTGGCCGAAAACGTGCTAGTTAGTTTTCGGCTGAACCGAAACATCTTAGGCGGACTGGTCGTCGCTTATGGCAGTCATATTCATGACTGGTCGTTCCGTCGCAAACTGCTAGAGGCCGAAAAACCATTCAGCGAGGTGCTAGCAGGTGTTTGATAACTCACAGTTCCAAAAGCTAGTCGAAGCCGACAACCTGACCGGCGAAGTTACGGCCGTCAACCGATTTATCGTCGAGGTTAAAGGTCTCGAAGGCGTGCGGGTTGGTGCGCAAATTCTGTTCGAGAACGGGCAGCGCGGCATGGTTCGAGAAGCTTACGGCGACCGCGTCGTCCTGTATAACATCGATACAGAAGAGCTTCCGATTGGTGTGTTGGCAGTCGTTGAAAACGATATTCTAAGCGTTCCGGTGGGTGAAGGCTTAGTGGGACGGGTAGTTAACCCAATGGGCCAACCACTTGACGGCAAAGGCGCTATAAAGGCTACTAAAAAGTCGGGTATTTTTACCCCTGCCCCAGGAATCATGGACCGTAAAATGCTCGATGAACAGCTGGCCAGCGGCGTGACGGCCGTCGACAGCTTTTTCCCTATCGTGCTAGGCCAGCGTATTGCGATTTTAGGTGACTCGAAGTCCGGTAAAAGTACGTTTTTGTCGCAGCTTAGCGCCAACCAGGAAGGTACCGACCGCATAGTCGTGTACGTCCTCATTGGTAAGCGAAAAGTCGACGTTGAGCGGCTACTGCGCACCCTGAACGAGTCCGGCGCTATGGAACACACCATCGTCGTACTGGCCGACATATTCGACTCCCTAACCCAAAGCTACTTGGCGCCGTATGCCGCCTGTGCCATGGCCGAAGAACTTTGGTACAACCAAAACAAAGACGTGATTATTATTTATGACGACCTGTCGTCGCACGCCGAATCGTACCGGCAGCTGTCGCTGCTTCAAGAAGTTGACCCGGGCCGTGACTCGTATCCGGGCGATATTTTTTACACTCACTCCAGCCTACTGGAACGTGCCGGCAAGTTACTGACGAATGAAAAAACGCTGACGAGCCTGCCTGTCGTACTAACGCCGAACGATGATATTACGGCGTATTTGTCGACCAATGTCATGTCCATTACCGACGGACAGATTATTTTTGACCTGGGTTACTTCCGAAAAGGTATTCGCCCGGCGGTCAACGCCGGTTTGTCGGTGTCACGTGTTGGTGGGCAGGCCCAGACCAAGCGACAAAAGCAGTTAAGTACGGCGCTGTTCAAGGCGCTTGCCAAATACAAGCAGGCTGAAGAATTCAGCCACTTCTCGTCGCAGCTGTCGGCCGAAACGCGGCTTGACCTGCAGCGCGGTAAGCACCTTTACCAGGCGCTTGGTCAGAAACCGGAAGAACTATTCAGTCTGGTCGAACAACAACTGATGCTCGAGACCATCATGCTGCCGACCGACGACCAGCAGATTGATATTACTGGTCTCCGACAAGCCGTAAAAGACGAAGCTAAGCACGTGAAATCTGAAGAAGACTACGACAAGGTTGAAGCCGAGCTGCTGAAGAAATTCGGTGCCAAAAAGGTCGACGCAGAAGAAAAGTCAGAAAAAACGGAAGCGCCGGCCGAAGAAAAGCAACCGTCGGAGGCTAAAAAGTAATGCGTCGTCCGGGAATCATCGAAAAAGAAATGGGGTCAATCGGAACCCTAAAAGACCTGACCGGCGTGTTTGAAAGCCTGGCCAGTACCCAGGTTGCCAAAGTGAAAGACAAAGTGCTTTTAAGCCAAGCGTTCTTCGACCTATTGTGGCAGCGGTACACCGCGCTCCGCGTCGACCCAAAAAAACGTATTACCAACCGCGAAGGCGTCGGTAGCAACGGCCGCAATGTTCACGTATTGATTTCAGCCGAAGCCGGTCTGTCGGGCGACCTAGACATGCGTATGATCGAAACCATGCAGGCCGATTATGACCCGGCAACCACCGACATCGTAGTACTCGGTAGCCACGGCGCGTCGCAACTAAGCCAGCGCGGTATTCCATATATCAAGTTCTTTCAACTGCCCGAAACTGACAAATATATTAACGTTAACCCGGTCGTCGACGTTATTCGCCCGTACGAAAAAATCACCGTCTACTACGAAGAATACTTGTCGCTTGGACAACAAGAAGTCCGCTCAATCAACCTTGTCACCAGTATTCAGTCCATGAGCGAAGACGCCGAAGAAGACGTCATGACCGCCGACGACACCATTTTTGAACCTAGCTTAGACGAAATCGCTGACGAAATGGAAGCTAGTATGATGAGCTTGGCGCTCAGCCAAACAATCCTGCAGTCCGGCTTGGCCCAGGCTGCCAGTCGGTTCAATGCCATGACCGTGGCCGAAGACCGCGCCGGCGACCTGCTTGCCGAGTACAAACTTGAATATCACCGTTCGAAACGCAGCGAAAGTGACCGCCGGCTGCGTGAAGTTCTGGTGGGTATTAAAAAGAAACGCCGTGAAAGGGCCGCGTCGTAATGGAAAAGAAACAAATAAGCGCTCCAATTGGACAAATCGCGACAATTCGCGGATTAACCGTCGAAGTGCTGATGACCGGTGAACGACCGGACATCAAGGAGCTGCTAGAAGTCGAAGGACAGCCTGAGGTCTTTTTGGAAGTCAACTTCTTTCGCGGCGACCGCGCCATTTGCCTTAACCTGAACAACGATTCGACCGTGCGCTGCGGCCAAAAGGTAGCCCGGACGCATGCCAAAGTGACCGTGCCGGTTGGCCCCGCCACGAAGGGGCGCGTGTTCAATGCCCTGGGCGAACCGCTCGACAAAGGCGAGAACATTCAAGAAAACCGGCGGCCTATTACTGTGCCGAGCGGAACTAAAAGCTACCGCGATTCATCTAAGCTTGAACTGCTTGAAACCGGCCTTAAGGTCATCGACTTTTTAACGCCGTTCGTCAAAGGACGCAAGATTGGCGTTATTGGCGGTGCCGGTGTTGGCAAGACGGTCCTTACCATGGAAATGATCCACAACGTCACTCAAGGTAAAAAGGAAGGTTCGGCCGAAAGCTTATCAATTTACTGCGGTGTTGGTGAGCGTATCCGTGAAGGTAACGAACTATACGAAACCCTGAAGGAAAGCGACGTCTTGAAAGACACGGTGATGTTCTTTGGGCAGATGGACGCGACTCCAGCCATCCGTTCCATGGTCGGTCCGGCTGCCGCCACAGCTGCCGAGTACTTCCGCGACGAAGAAGGTAAAGACATCCTGTTCTTCGTAGACAACATTTACCGGCATGTCCAGGCTATGACCGAGCTTTCGACCAACCTAGGATTAATTCCATCCGAGGGTGGTTATTCACCTATGGTGTTCTCGGACCTGCGCCGCTTGCAGGACCGCTTAAGTTCAACTGAAAAAGGTACGATTACGTCAGTCCAGGCCATCTACGTCCCGGCGGACGACTTGTCTGACCCGGCCGTGCAGGCAATTAGCCAGCAGCTCGACAGCGTGTTGGTGCTTGACCGTTCCATTGCCGAGCAAGGTATTCGCCCGGCCGTGAACCTGCTAAAGACCACCAGCTCCCTGCTGACACCTACCATTGTGGGCGAGCGGCATTATAAGCTGGCCGAGCGCGTGCAGGCGATCATGCAAAAGTACGACAGTCTGAAGAACATCATTGCTATCGTCGGTGAGAACGAGCTTAGTCCAGCCGACCGGGCTGATTACCAGAATGCCAAAAAGCTGATTCAGTTCTTTAGCCAAGACTTCGCAGTGGCTGAAAAGTTCTCTGGTCACCCGGGCGAATACTACACGCTTGAAGAAACCCTGACAGGTATTGAGGCCATTTTGGCCGGTGGCGAAGCCGTCAAAAAGAACGCGCCTGCGCCTGCCGAAAAAAAGGAAGCACCGAAAGCGCCTGAGGCACCTGAAAAAACAGAGGTAAAGGCCGATGTCAAAACCTGATTTAACCGAAAAGTTAAATGTAATCGCGAGATCACCGTTTGAACTGTACTTTGAAGGCGAAGCCGTAGCTATTTCGGCCAGCAACCGAATTGGTGATTTTGATATTCTGCCTGGACACGCCGACTTCTTTTCCATGCTTAGCCCCGGCGAAATCACCATACAAAAAATCGACGGCGACCCGGTAAAAATCGACGCCAAAAGTGGGATCGTTACCGTGCGTGACAACCAAGCTTACCTCTTCGTGAATATGTAAGGGCGCTTCGCTTATTGCATGACGATGTAGTCGAAGGCATACCCGCCAGGACTCATAGCACCGGCAGCATAAATGTTGAACCCGCCGATACTGCGCGTGACGTACACATTCACGTACTGCCCGACCGGTGTGACGACGACGTGCGGTATATTGCCGTACTGGTTCTTAAAGCTCACCTGAGCGAGCAGCCCGTTCCCTGCTCCCGTGCCGGCGTTGACCGCGATCGTCCCTGACGCGTCATTACCCGATATAGATACCGTACCGTTGTTTCCGGTCGCGCCGCCCCGCCCGACGTTCGGTGCGTTACCAACGGTAATGATATGGCCACCGACAGTAAGCGTACTCCCCGAGGTTAATGAGTTAGCCTGGAAGTTACGGGCCGACAGCACCCCGCCAACCGCAACGTTACCGGCGACATTCAGGTTGTTATTAATAGTAAGCAGCTGAGACATCGTAACCGGACCTTGGAACGTGCTGTTGCCAGCCACCTTTAGGTCTTTTCGTAAGTTCAGCGTGGTAATGGTGCCGTCGCCATTGACGTTCAGCTTTTCTAGCGCGACTTCGCCGGCTTGCAGTTTAGTGAACACCGCGCTGTTGGCCGTGAAATCACCACGAATTTGCAGTTTGCCGCCTATCGTAAGGTCACTCCCCATGGTCACCTTACCGTTGAAGGTGGAGTCCGGCCCGATTGTCAGCTGCGCGCCCAAGTTCCCGACCGGGTTGCGGCTGACCCCCAGGTTATCTAGCGTATCGGCGCTTAGGGTGACTGTGTCTTGCTGTTCGCCGACGCCACCCGCTTGCTGCGCATTGACGAGCCAGGTAATGACCGCGCCATTGATTGAAAGTACGACAGCAACTACCGCAAGTCCGATGAACGTAGCCTTGTGACTGGGTCGGTATGTCGTACGGCGAAGCGAATGTTTCGGTTTACCAGAGTCGGGTGAAGGAGCAGAAGTCGTCGGCGTAGTCGGTTCTTCGCCCTGTACACTCAACACTTCCGGGGCTGGCGTACCCGGAGCATTCGTAGAATCTGGTTTTTCCTCACTCATGTCTGTTTCGTTGTCCTGTTAGACTAGCTAAAGTATAGCGCTTACCCTTATCGCTTGCAAATGCACCCCAGGTTCGGGACAATGTTTTATACGATGAGACGGAATATATGGGTACGCCAGCTGCTTGGACTGCTGTTAGTGGCTGCCGTTTTTGCTACCCCGGTTGCGGCGACCGACTTTCCCGCCTCGACCAACTACCGGTTCGACGAAACCAGCATTGGAACAACGAATAACCTTGAAAGTAGTTCCGCGAACTTCCGTGACCAGTCGGGTGCCGGTGACACAGCTGTTGGCAATAGTAGTTCGACGAACTTTCAGACCCAAGCCGGCTCGGACACGTCGCATGCCCCTAACCTGACGTTTACGGTCAATACTTCCGGTGCTAACTTTGGTACGTTCAGCCCAACGACCGCCAGTACGGCCACGGCAACGTTCTCGGTCATTAATTACACCAGCTACGGGTATGTCGTACAGATAGTAGGCAATCCACCAAGCTACGGCAGCAGTCAGATCGATGCCATGAGCGCTAACGCCACGTCACAGCCAGGTACCGAGCAGTTCGGCATTAACCTGGTTGCCAACACCAGCCCGGTATCTTTCGGCGCCAACCTTAATAACGGCACTTCACCGAACGACTTCGGGTATGGCCAAGTAGCGACGAACTACGCCGTTCCGAACCAGTTTCGCTACGTGCCGGGCGAGACCATAGCACTGGCACCCAAAAGCTCCGGGCGGACAGATTACACCATCAGTTACATCGTGAACGTTACCAACCTGACACCCGGTGGTACATACAGTAGCGACCAGACGTTAATCGTTACGGGCACGTACTAGTTTTCCACAGGTTTTGGATTTTTGATAAAAAATGTTGACGTAAAAAAATGCTCATGCTATTCTTCGGGTAATAACCACCACATAAAACAAAAAGTCAGAACCACCACCACTATGACAAAACCACAACTCAAATCAGTCTTTAGCGTCTTCGCGGTCTTCGTTATCGCCCTGGCGCTGACATTACAAGCCCTCTTTGTGCCGAACGTATCGGCCGCGCAAATTACCAGCCGTAAACTAACTCTTCAGGCCGGATCTGGCGGCAACGGTGGTTCGATGCCGGGTGGTACCGTGAATCACCTTTTTGACTTTACGCTTCCGACTTCTGGTTCTGTGGGATCTATTAAGTTCGAATACTGTACTACGGCCGCCGATTCAATCGTTAGCCCGACATGTGTTACCCCAACCGGATTGACTACTACTGGCGGTCCAGTTGTTCTCGGTAATGAAACCGGCGCGACCGGCTTTACGCTGAACAAGACTACCAACGGCGCGCCTTACCTGACTCGTGCGGCATCAGCTATCACTGGCCCGCTGACCGTATCTTACCGCCTAGATAACATAGTGAACCCAACTACCGAAGGAACGTTCTTCGTACGCATATCTACCTATGCTTCAACCGACACCACCGGTGCCGCAACAGACGCAGGTACGGTAACCGCTAGCACTGCCGAACAAATCGTACTGAGCGGTACCATGCCCGAATCGCTTGTCTTCTGTGCTGGAGCAGACATATCAAAGACATCAGGTGTGCCAGACTGCTCAACCGCTACCGCCGGTACGATCAGCTTTAACCAGCTGTTCAGCCCGACCGACACGGCAAGCGCCGTCAGCAAGATGGCTGCCAGTACCAATGCCGGATTCGGCTACGCCATTACCGTCAACGGACCGACTCTTACATCTGGATCTAACACTATCGCCGGCATTGCCAGCCCATCGGCCAGCAACAAAGGTGTCGCCCAATTCGGACTTAACCTGCGGGCCAACACCTCTGCCGCTGCCCCAGGATTCCCAGGAACCGGCTCTACCGCCAGCGCCGACATTGACCTCACGAGTAACGGTACTAACCTAAAGGGTCAACCGACAGCCGATTATGCGACAGCCGACACATTTAAGTTCGTCAGCGGAAACGTCGTTGCAAACAGTGCTTACGATGGAACGACCAACACCACCCTTGGTCCATCTGACGCCCAGATCTTCACTGTAAGCTACATCGCGAACGTTCCTGGTAGCCAGCCTGCCGGTACGTACACCTCAACCCTGACCTACATCTGTACACCTACCTTCTAGACCCACCACCTTCCATCGCCACACTTAAAATCTCGTTGACGCTCATTTGACGCTTATGCTACAATTCGTGGCATGAGACAAACATGGGGTAAAAATGTAGCAATTGTTCTTGCTCTCGCGCTTGCGATTACTCCTCTGTTTGCAGCGACCGCTAATGCGGCGCTCCTCTCTCCCCGTAAATTGACGCTCGTTGCCGGTGCTGGAGGCGACGGCGGATCCAAACCTAGCGGTTCGGTTAACCACCTGTTCGGATTCACGATTCCGACCAACGGAAACGTAGGCTCAATACAATTTGAATATTGTACGACCACTGAAGGTGCTTGTACCATTCCGACCGGACTTTCTACGTCGTCGGCTACATTAGGTGGCGAAAGTGGTATTACCGGCTGGACATTAAACACCGGTACGGCGGGTAAGCCGTATGTTACCAAGACAGCCGCGAGCTTCTCTGGTGCCGCGACGGTTCAGTTGAATAACATAACCAACCCCTCAACCGTTGGAACATTCTTCGTCCGAATACAAACCTATACCGGTGCCGCTCTTGGCGGTACGGCTACGGATGCGGGTGTTGTCGCAGCTAGTACCGCGCAGCAGATCGTCCTGACCGGAACCATGCCGGAAAGCCTGATATTTTGTACAGGTGGTACCGTGACTGCAAACTGTGGTTCGACCACATCAGGAAGCATTTCATTCAACCAGTTATTCAGCCCGACCGACACAGCCACCGCGACCAGCCAAATGGCTGCCAGTACTAACGCGGCCCAGGGGTATGTTATTACCGTGAATGGACCGACCCTTACTAGTGGCTCTGCTACCATACCTGGCTGGTCATCACCGACAAGCGCCGGTACGACCCGTGGTATCAGCAGCTGGGGCATGAACCTACGGGCTAACACGACGACGACTTCGACCGTCGCGGTCGGTGCGGATATTACTGCTGCCTCAAACGGTACCGACCTTAAGGGTCAGGCTCTCACTGGCTATAATACTGTCGATCAGTTCAAGTTCGTCAGCGGTGACGCCGTTGCCAATAGCGCCTACGACGGTGCTTCGAACAACACGCTTGGCCCGACGAACTCGCAGGTCTATACGGCAAGCTATGCCGTGAACGTAGCTGGTAACCAGTTGGCCGGTACCTACGTTTCAACCTTAACGTACATCTGTACGCCAACATTCTAGTATGGTAAAGCCACGCCGAATCCTTATTGCCGCACTTGCGCTCAGTAGCATTCTGAGCTTATTCAGTGTGCCGGCGCAGGCCGCCCCAGCACCTGGCCAAGCACTTGAAATCGCTCCGCCTGTGCTAAACCTTAAGGCAGACCCGGGCGAAACGGTAAAGACTACCATTAACCTGCGTGACGTTTCAACTAGTTCGCTGGTCGTCCGCAACCAAATTAACGACTTTGTCGCCTACGGCGAAGACGGCACGCCGAAAATCTTGCTTGACGACACCGAAGAAACCAGCCCGTATTCATTGAAAGCTTGGGTTCAACCACTGCCGCAGCTCACTCTAAAGCCGAAAGAAGTTAACAAGCTGCCCCTAACCATTCGCGTACCAAAGTCGGCCGCGCCGGGCGGTTATTATGCAGTCATTCGTTTTACCGCTAGCGCTCCTGGGCTTGATGGTACCGGCGTTTCGCTTAGCGCCAGCCTTGGCACGCTCGTACTGCTACGCGTGAACGGTGAAGCCAAAGAAGCAATGAGCGTAGAAGAATTTTCGGCAACCAAAAATGGCGAGAAGAACTGGTTGTTCGAATCCCAGCCAATCAAGTTTGTCACCCGTGTTCGTAACAACGGAAGCGTTCATGAACAGCCAACCGGACAGATTGCGGTGAAGGATATGTTCGGCAACGCCGTTGCCAATGTTAATGTCAACCTGAATCAAAGCAATGTTTTGCCTGCCAGTGTGCGCCGGTTCGAGCCAATCCTTGATAGCTCGGTGATTGGTAACCGCCTGCTACTTGGACGTTACACTGCCGATTTAAAGCTAACCTATGGAGCTAACGGCCAAACACTTTCGGCGAGTACCAGCTTTTGGGTAATTCCGTACCGCCTTATTGCATTCGCTATCGTTCTGCTCGTCATCGCGTTCATCGTTCTGCGTATAGGTCTGCGCCGCTACAACGAACGTCTGATTGAGCGGTCACGTTCACGCCGCCGACGCCGCTAGCGTCACATCTACCCCTAATACGCTCATGCTATACTACGAATTATGTTGAAGCTGATCCACCATAAACACAGCGGAAAGCTACGGCCACACGAACATACGTCGTACGCGCCGCTTGGCGTGCTGCTACTTGTGGTGGGACTTTTACTAGGCGTATACACATCGTACGCCGCCAGCCCCGGACCGGAGTCTGGCTCTGTCGGTCTGACCGGCATCGTGCCAGGCAAACCACCCACCGTCGCCCCGACGATTGATTCACCCAAAAACGGTGCTCGTTTTTCGACTACGCCCGTAACGGTATCGGGAACTTGCCCTAAAAATACGCTGGTCGAAGTCTTTAAGAACAATATATTCGCCGGAAGCATACCTTGCCGCGACGACGGCACGTATTCGCTTGATATTGACCTCTTGATTGGCTCGAACGTATTACTTGCCCGGGTGTATGATGAGCTGAACCAGGCTGGCCCAGATTCAAACACGCCGACCGTGCACTACGACGCGCTCCCCGCCCAGGCCGGCCCGCTGACCAGTCTGGACTTTGGCGGCGCACAACTACTGCTTAACACTGACGCGGTGTTCCGTGGAGTATTTCCGAAGCAAGAGATGAACGTACCAATCGATATTTTGGGCGGTACGCCTCCATATGCCATCAACGTGCAGTGGGGTGACTCGACGAACAAAGTAGTACCACGCGGTAACAACCAAAGCTTCACCATCGGGCACGTGTATTCAAAACCGGGTACGTACCAAATGACTATCCAGGGCAGCGACGCCAACGGAAGGGTAGCGTTCCTGACGGTTGCGGCTATCGTGAACGGACAACCGGGCTTGGCGACTGGCAGCACGGATACGCCGACGGTGTCGAATACCACGCTAACCAGACTTCTGACACTGTGGCCGCTCTATGCCAGCGTGGTCGGAATCGCCGTCAGCTTTTGGCTGGGCGAACGACGCGAAAAACGACTGCTTCTACGTGCCGGACCGGTGTATCATACGTAGTTAATATTACACCAAAAATCTTGTTTTCTTGCCTGATTTAGTTTATGCTTGTAACAGATAAAATTGTGTGAGAAATAAAAACAGCTTTATCTAGCGAAAAACATAACAAAAAGACAAACATGTCGAACGGTGGAAAATTGGTTCGTCGCTTAGCGACGGCCACCCTTGCCTTCTTGGTATTTTTGGGTGGCTTGTGGTGGATTACCTCAGGGGTATTTTCGACCCCTGTTGCTGCCGTTGCTGGCATTAACGAACAAATCAACTTCCAGGGCCGCCTGTTTAACGCCCAAGGTGCGGTCGTTCCTGACGGCTTCTACAACATTCAGTTTAAGATTTACCAAGACGGTGACGGCCTGACGCCAGGCAACACCACCGGTACTCCGGCGGGCTCACTGAAATGGACCGAAAGCTGGCTGAACGTCAACGGCCAGGGTATCCAGGTGAAGAACGGTTACATGTCAGCCAACCTGGGAAGTGTCACCCCGTTCGGCAGCTCGATTGACTGGAATCAGGATACGCTATGGCTTTCGATGAACATCGGTAGCACCAATGCGAGCTGTGCCAGCTTTGCCGTTTGTACGCCGGACGGCGAAATGATTCCAATGAAGCGACTTTCCAGCACGCCATACGCCCTGAACGCTGGTAAGCTTGGTGGGCTGACATCGGCTGGTTTCATTCAGAACCAGAACACGGCCGCCCAAACCACGACGAACTTTTGGATTGACGGCACTGGCCGCGCCGGCACGCTTCAGGCAGCCACGAGCGTTAACACGCCGGCTATCCGCAGCCTTGCCGACAGCACCAGCGCCATTCAAATCCAGAATGCCGCCGGTTCAACGACGGTCATGAACATTGACACCAGCAACGGTCGCGTCGGTATTGGAACCGGTGCTGCCGCACCTACTGCTACCCTGCAAGTTGGTGGTACGCTTACCAGTGCCGGTGGGGCGATTAGCCTGAACGACAGCTCGAACTTCGCCGTTTCGATTGGTGGTGGTACCTCGACCGGCGCGCTGACTATCGGAAATGCCGCCAACTCAACGACACTTGGTTCAGACACGCTCAACATTGGTAGCGCCACAACCGCGACAAGTATTATCAAAACTGCTCAGACCACCACCAATACTGCCGGAGCCGGACTGACGATTCGCGGTGCGACCGGTAACGGAACCGGTGCGGGCGGCGTCGTGACTATCCAAGGTGGTACCGCTGGTCCGACCAACGCAAACGGCGGGAACTTAGTCTTAAACGGCGGAACCGGAACGGGCACCGGTGTGAATGGCCTGGTTGTCATTAGCAACGCAACGTACTCAACCGCTGCGACTCAGAGTTCAGCAACCAGCGTAAATGTCACTCAGGCCAATATCGACTCATATGGCACGATTATCCTTAATGCGACAGCGTCTGGTGTTAACTTTACCCTTGGTGCTCCAACGCTTGGGGCAAGTGCCGCCGGTAAGCTTATCTACGTTACTGCTGCCAACGGCTCACCAGACTTCACGCTGCGCGCGAACGTCGGCGGTGGTACTGGTGTCGAACAAAATATCGCCATGCGCCAGAACACCACCGCGTCCATGATATGGAATGGCTCGCAGTGGACCGCTGCTGGTGCTTCAAGCTCGACCACGCTGCAGTCCGCATACGACAATACGCTGCAGTCCGCCGGTGGTGCCGAGTTGGTCGTTTCAAAGACCACCGCTACTAACGGACTTACTATCCGTGACAGTTCCGTAAACTCGGTTAACGGCACGCTGCTCTCTGTCCAGACCGCTTCGGCGGCATCGCTCATATCGATTAATGGCAACGTCAAAGAATACGCCAGCAACGCCGGTGCGGAAACTGCTGGTTCTACCGCCACGACGTTCCCAGCGTCAACCTGGGAGAATGTTGGAGCTTCAGCTACGGTCGCGCGACAGAATGTGGCAGGCGATTACATTGCCAGTGGTCAAGGGTCTGTTGCCGTAACGACACCGGCTACGGCAAACAACGGCGTCAAGAACACACTTACGTCTGCATTGACTGCGAACACCACCTACAACGTGTCATTTACGACGCGGCTCCTGAGCGGCACGTTTACAAATATGAACGTGTATTACTCGATTGACGGAAGCGGCGTAACGACTTCTTGTACGACGGCTGCGACGGCTGCGACCAGCGTATGGACAAAGGTCAACTGTACGTTTACGACCCCGGCCAGTGGAATCACAAGCGGCAACTCAATTTACATCCGACAGTCTACCGGTGTTGCACGAACCTTCTATATCGATAACCTCTCTGTTACGATTGCTGCCGACTATAACTTTGCGACCGATAGCAGCGTTAGCGATAGCGTTAACTTTACGACGAACTGGGTGACAGCTGGACTCGGAACAGTTAGCGTGACTCGTAATACCACCGATGGTAACGACGCCAGCGACAGCGCCCAGGCGGCAATCACCACCGGAGCAGCCAACGCTGGTGTCCGCAACAAACTAAGCTCAAACCCGCTTCCGAGTACCTTGTACCGTATGACTGTCTACGCTAAGGCAACATCTTCATTCACCGACTTCAAGATACGCTACAGCCGCGACAACGGCACCAATTTTGTCGACTGTGTCGACTACAACACGCAGACGGTCAGTACGACCGAATGGACCAAGATTACCTGCTACGTACAGACCGACGCAACCGCGGCGACGAACCCGTACGTCTACTTCGTCGAGACATCATCGGCGGTCCGAACCTACATGGTCGACTCATTCAGCATGACCCTCCGCACCGTAACTACCCCGAACGTTCAAATCGGCGGTGGTGTCAACGGCGGCCCAACGACCCTATTCACCCTCGACAAGGGAGCCAGTGCCCCGATTGCGAGCGACAACGACGCATTGCTTGGAAGCATGTACTACGACACGACGCTTGGTAAACTACAGTGCTACGAGGCTGACGGCTGGGGTGCTTGCGGTTCCAGCCCGGACAATGTCGTGACTATCAGCCCAGAGTATACCAACGCTGTTATGCATGGCACCGGCGTGGGTACGATGACGTCTGATTTATGCTCCGATACTCTGAACGTAAACGACGGGTCGTCGGGTCAACCAACCATCTGTGGAACGAACGAAACGTTTAACTTCTACAAATGGACATCGCCGCAACCGACGAGCCAATCATACGGTATTTACGTCACCTACCAGCTGCCAAGTACGTTCAAGGTATTCTCGTCGGGAAGTACGTCGTTAATGGGCCGCACCGACAGCGCAAACTCAAGCGTGTCATACCAGATATATCGAAGTGACGCGGCCGGTTTGACATCGTGTGGAAGTAACGTCAGTGTCTCATCGGGCGTTCAGTCGACTTGGCAAATCGGCAAGGCCAGCGGTGCGGCCGATCCGTCGACCTGTGGCTTTGCGCCTGGTAATAGTATCGTCTTTAAGATTAATGTATCAGCAAGTAGCAATGCCAACGCTTATGTGGGCAACCTGAACTTCACCTTCAGCAACCGCTAACCTTGGTAGTTTATCCCTGTTATGGTAAAATATCGCAGTAGTGAGAACGTGCTAAAATTGGCCGTTCTACGGGAGTAAGGGGACACAAAAAAGCATGAAACTTGGCGGAGGATACCGACGCAGGCCGCACCGGCACGTACAGGCCCTTCTTGCGCATGCCAATCGCGTGACGCCAGTTAAGCTCAGGCGCGTCTTCGACCGTTTTCTCGGCATGAAGCTACGCTATCGTTTCATGATCGTCGCGGGGATCTTTGTAGTCGCAGAGCTATTCGCCCTCTACCTTCCGATGCTCCAGGGTAACTCCTACGCCTTAGGTAATGGCGAAGGGCTGCTGGGTGAATCCAGCCCCGAAATGGCAAAGAATTTAACGTATGACGCTGCCAAACAACTGTATAACTTCAACACGCAGCAAACAAAAAATCCGTCAGATTCAACCGGTGGCATGGCAACCGCTTCCGCTACTGCCCATAAAGACCCGACTAAGGGCGTGACCGTTAACGATACGATCAATAACGTGCAGCTGACCATGACCCCGACATTCGGGCTTGAAGAAGGCCGGCAAAGCAAAGACCGTATCGTTTACCCGCTCAAGGATGGCACCGGTTGGGTTGTCTACACAATGCGTGGCGTTGGTGTAAAAGAAGATATCATTTTAAAACACGCTCCCGGAAATGAAGCCTCATATAGCTACAAGCTGGCTCTCGGAAGCAGTATGGACGCGAAAATCGAAGCTGATGGCAGCCTTGGCATATATGGCAACAGCCTGCTTAGTAGCAACGTGACTACCGGCACCGACAAAGATGCCAAGCTGCTCGAAAAAGCTCGCAAAAACGCGCCCAAAGATACCCTGCTCTTTACGATTCCAAAGCCGGTCGTGAACGATAAGAAGGGCCTGGCAAAGGGAATTACCGCTCACTATTCCTTAAAAAACGATATCCTGACAGTAACTGCAATCGGTCTGACAAAAGGCTCTTACCCGCTCACTATCGACCCGAGTATATACGTCGTGACCGCTGAGCAGTTCATGGCCGGCAATAACGAGACGAACATTAACTTCGACGTCGACAATAAGCTCATCAAAAAAGGCCGTACGACCGGCGCACGATTTGATGCCTGGCAAGACACTTCTTCTCTGCCGAATGCCCTGTGGGGAGCAAGTACCGCAGCAGCTGGCGGGTATATTTACGCAGTTGGCGGAACCGCGTACAACGGCCAAACCTACACAAGCCAGGGTTCCAGCACTTTTACCGTACCGGCTGGTGTTACCAGTATTACCGTCAAGCTTTGGGGTGGTGGCGGTGGCGGCGGTGGCGGTGCGGCAACTGCTGCTGGCGGCACTGGTGGTGGCGCCGGGTACGTCACGGCAACATTAAGTGTGACACCGGGTGAAACACTGAACATCTACGTTGGTGGTGGTGGCGCGGGCGGCCTTTATAACAATGGCGGTCAAGACGGCGGTGGCGGTGGTGGCGGTGGTGGCTATTCCAGTGTCTACCGAAGCAGTACTTTATTAGCCCTTGCCGCTGGTGGCGGTGGAGGTGGTGGCGCGCGTAACGCAACGGCTGGTGGCGCTGCCGGAGCAGGCGGTGGCACCAGCGGTGTAAACGGAACGAGCGTCGGCAACGGGGGGGGCGGTGCGGGTGGTACCGCCTCTGCCGGTGGTAACGGAGGAACCGGCGGCAACAGCAACACCGGTGAGGCCGGATCAAGCTTGACGGGTGGTGATGGTGCAGATGGTCGTAGTTCTGGAACAACCAGAGGCGGCGGTGTCGCGGGTGGCCTGGCCACTGGAGGTAATGGTGGTCAACCGAACGTTAACACGACCCGCCCTGGTGGTGGAGGTGGTGGCGCCGGTTACTTTGGTGGTGGAGGTGGTGGCTCAACGACTAGTGCTAACGGAAACGCTGGTGGTGGTGGCGGTGGAGGTTCTAGCCGCACCGACCCTGGTGCAACTGGCGTCACGAACACGGCAGGTAGCGGTACGACCCCAGGAAACTCGGGTGATGCTATTCGCAATGGCGCCGGCCAAGGAGGGACTGCAGGTGCGGCCCTTGGCGACGGTGCGGCTGGAAGTAACGGCTTGGTTAGCGTTACCTATGGCGGGGGGGGGTCGACAACTTCAGCCAGTGTCAACTGGGCGAAGTTCAATACCGGCAGTGGCACGATTGATAGTGCTAACCCGGGAACTGGTGCCTGTAGTGGATGGTGCTCGACTGCTGCCTATAGTTTGCCAGCCGGTCGAGCAAACTTCTCATTGGTCGCCTATAACGGGTTCTTGTACGCCATGGGTGGTACCGATAGCACTGGTACGCGTCAAAGTTCGGTCTATATCGCAAAGCTTGGAGCTAATGGCGAGCCACAATTGTGGCATCCGACAGACTCAAATCCGAATAACTGGACATACTGGCACCAGGACACGGGACTGTCGAACATCCGGGCGTATTCCGGTGCGGTCGCATACAACAACCGTATGTATCTACTTGGCGGCATTGGGCCGACTACTCCAGTTAATACTGTCCAAATAGCCGATATTCTACCAACCGGCAAGTTGGGAAGTTGGAGTTCATCGACGAACCTGCCTTCTAATCTATACGCGCATGACGTACAGGTTTACAACGACCGGCTGTATATTTTGGGGGGCTCATCAACGGTCGGCGGCGCGCCGAATGCCAACGTGTACTTCAATAAAATTAATAGCGATGGCACCCTGAACAGTTGGACACAGACGACCAGCTTTTCGGGTGGTCGGATGAACCAAGGCGGCAACATGTCCGTGGTGTGGGGCGCGTACATTTACATATCTGGCGGGTGTTCGACCGTGAACGGGAGTGGTTACTGCACTTCTATCGCGTCTGATAGCCAGGTAGCCAGTATTAATGCTGATGGCAGCTTGGACGAATGGCATAGTATGGCCGGCGTGACCGATACGCGCATGAGCCAAAGCGTCGTTGCGTGGCGGGATAATATTTACGAGATTGGTGGATGTTCGTCGCAAAATACGACGACCGGTGACTGTAATACCGGTATGCTCTCAAGTATCAAGTACGGCACCGTCAACCAGGATGGTGACGCGTCGACAGTCGGCCAGTCAGTCAGTACGACGAGTGCTCCTTGTAACAACGCTACTCCTACCGACTGTAATCTGCCCGGAACGGCTAATATTGGCAACATGCTTTCCGGGGCGGTGATTACGAACGGCTACTTATATGTTATCGGAGGCTGTACTAACAACAGCTGTTCGACCACCACAGGCAACGTCGCTTACGTGGCGATTTCGTCAACCGGCCACATGACAAGGCCGGCCACCTGTCCCAGCGGTACGTACCGCGGCAATGCCTGGTGTGTGGATACGACCAACACCGTAGCGGGCGGCATAGCGGCTACGAGCCCCGTTGTGTTCGGCGGGCGGATTTACTTAGTCGGCGGACTGGATGGATCGGGTAATACCGGCCTTATCTTCCGAACGACCGTTAATTCCGATGGCAGTATTGGCGCTTGGACCTCACAGTCGATAACTGGTGTCGGAGCTTCGAACGTGTCATACGAATACGCCGTAGCGCGCGCGAATGCAGCCGCTGCCGGCACGACCCCAGGATACCTCTATATTTTTGGTGGTTGTACGTCTAGTAGCAGCGCGGGTTGCACCGCCTATACTGGAAACGTCTACCGTTGTGACATTCAATCAAGCGGAGCAATCGCTAGCTGCTCCACAAGTGGTCAGTTACAAATAGGTACTTTGCCAGGAGGTACGTCACCCGGACTCGCAATTATGAGTGGTACGCTGTACGCCGGGTATGTCTACCTTATCGGTGGCGTATCCCCTGACTTCCAGGACCTCGATACCGTTCGTTACGCCAAAATAGACGATAGCAATAACGTTGTCACCGTCGGCAGTGGATGGGTCGAATCATCAAGCGTCATGAATGTCGGTCGGCGACGTGCTGCTGCGTTTGGATATAACGGTTACCTATACATGGTCGGTGGGTATGACGCTTCAACTGGTGTGCTGCCCGATATCGAGTTCATCAAGATCAACGTCAGCGATGGCAGTCTGATTGGCGACCCGTCTAACAGCAATAAATTCCATGTTTCGGGTGTCCAGATTAACCAACGGTGGGGACTCAGCGTGCCGGTATCAAACTCGTACGCATATGTCATCGGCGGGTGTACGACCGGATCGAGCCCTGGAGGCTGTACGGCTCGAACCGATATTATTCAGACGTTCCAGATATACAATAACGACAGCGGCGCCCCTGCTGGCTATAGTAACAGTGCTAATACTTACGGTACCAACCCACGTCGGCTCGGTGCCAGTGCCACGGTCCTCAACGGTAAGCTGTATGTCGCTGGCGGATGTGTCAGTACCGCCAGTGACTGTACTGACGCCGTGAATACAGTCAGCTATTCAACCATTGACCCGGCTTCCGGCGCTCTGGGTAGTTTTTCCAATACAACGGCGAATCTGCCTGCCGAAAGAACCTGGGGGCAATTAGTAACGGCTGGTGGGAGTCTGTATTACATTGGTGGCCAGCCTGACTCTGCAGCAAGTACGGCTGCTACCGTGTACTACGGCACGCCGGCTGGCTCCGGTGATGTCGCAACATGGTCGACGGCCAGTAACGGCCTACCTGCTGCCCGGACCAAATTTGGCGCCACGGTTTGGAATAACAGGATTTATGTCGCCGGGGGACTCAGCGACGGCAGCAACTCGACGACTGACACAAACACCGTTTATGTCAGTCCCCAGCTCTCATCGGGTGGTAATATAACGTCCGCCTGGTCATCGGGTAGCAGCTCTTTCAACGTATCACGCTACGGCGCACCGCTTGTCGCCTATGCGAACAACCTGTACTTGCTCGGTGGCAATGATGGGGCGAATTATCTTAGTGATACGCAGTATTCAAAGATCGACCCGTCAACTGGCCTAGCGGGGACCTGGACAGACTCACGGAGTTTGCCTATCCAGCTGTCACAGGCAAGTGCTTTTGCGGCGAACGGCTACATTTACCTTATGGGAGGGCGGACTGCTGACGCGACCTGCGACCCGATTACATTAGTAGCTCCTATCAGTGCCAATACCACTATTGCGGACGGTAACAATCCGACCGGCCTTGGTGAATGGTATGAAACGAACCAACGCTATACCGGAAACCGTTATGGTGCAGCAACGGCTTATTATGAAGGCAAGGCGTATGTCACCGGCGGTGCGTGTGGCAGTGGTGCCTTAACATATATCTCGACAATCGCCGACAACACGCAGCAGACTGCCCTACTTTCGCAGCCGCAGGTCGCGAAGTATTCGATTATGATCGACACCGACTCCGATGTTTTCCCGACTAACTGGCTACTGAACGGTGTTGACAACTCCATCGGCGCACGGTGGAAGTTAAAATACCGCAGTATGACAAACCCGACGACGCTCTGCACTAGCCCCGCCATGACAACATGGGGGCAGGACACGTTATTCGGGGATGTGACCCTTGGACTGCCCGGTGTTTATGTGCCAAAAAACGGCAGCGGCACCAACACCAACTGTGCTCGTTACTATTACTTCAACGTGTCAGTCGACAGCTCTCAAGCGTTCGGCTACCCCGACGATGTGACGCGTGGTCCGACCATCACCGACCTTACTTTGCAGTTTACCGCCGACCCCGCCAAACGACTCATGCACGGACGCACCTTTACTGGTGGCCTTCAGCAACCAATCGATACGCCGTATTACTCATTCTAGGAGCCGCATGAATATACCTGCTGCCATTACCCAACACCCCCGCTCGGTCGCACTTATCGTGGCCTTCGTGGCCGCGACCGCCGGTGGAGTCGCGACACCGCATGTACTGTATGGCGACGCACCGTCTGAACCGTCAAAGGTAACCAAGACTGATACCGACGTTCCGGTCGTTGCCGGAACATTACAAAAGGGGACGCCTGACTATAAAACCATTCTGCCCGCCGGGCATTCAATTAAGGATTATGGTGGCTGGACCCGCGTCAGCCCGCCAAAGCGCGACCCAGTATACGCCTACGTCGATCATATAGGTGCTATTCCTATTAACGTCTCGCAGCAGCCAATACCGAAAGATTTTGGTGATGACCCCGACAGCCAAGTGCATGACCTAGCCCAGGGCTACGGTGCGTCAAACGTCATTAAAGTCGGCTCGACAACCGTATACATAGGCACGTCAGCGAAAGGGCCGCAGTCGGTCATATTCATAAAAAGTGGACTGTTAGTGCTTATAAAGGCTAGTGCGGCTGTGTCTGATAAGCAGTGGCAAGAGTATATTCAATCACTTAGTTAAATATACTTTTGACACTATGGCTTAACTAGCAAGTCGCCGATCACGACGGCACTGTGTTTCTTGTTCTTACAGGTCACTTCGACGGGCCACTTCCCTGGGGGAGTGCCCTGCGCGACCGTCCAGGCCCAGCTAGCAACACCAAATTCGTCGGCCACCTTAGGAACAAGTCCACTGTCCTTAGCGAGCACATTGTTGTATTTAACAGTAATGGCACACTGTGCTTCGGGGTTAGTGCGAACGGTCATCGATGCGTTCTCCCCTACCTTCACCTCGCCTGTGAGCATCTGAATGGCCACGCCGACTTTGGCGTCCGACGCTACCTTGTGCGGCTTTATGATAGCTGGGCGGTTCTTCGTAGCTATCGGCAGTTCAGCCGCTGCGGCTGGCTTTTGTTTACCCATATACCAGGTGTAGCCTATTCCGGCAGAGACCGCGAGAACTAAGAGCACTAGAAACGTATTTAACGTCCGTCTGGCCGACTTGCGGCGCTGCTCGCGCTTCAATGTCCGCTGCGGTAGCTTGTGTGGCGCTGAGCGCGGGCGAGGAATCGGGTATTTTCGTCGGACTTCGAGAGCCATGTTGTTTGTCTATGCCCGTGGGCTAATGCAATATTAATTTTTGGTTTGTGACTGGGTAATCGTTTTACTAACGGTACCGTTCGGCTTGAGGTTTTCAAAATACAGTAACTGGCTTTTCGATATAATAATCTCGTCTTCTGGGCCATGAATCTCGTTACCCAGCTTGATTAGTTCGAAATCCGATGCGTCTTGATTTTCGACAGTTTGCGGCGAGGCTGCAGTGCGATCAGACTTCTTTTGCAGGTAGTACACGTCTGTTAACCGGAAGTAGTCATCGTTAATGACAGAAAGTTTTCCGAAATAGGTTGGCGTACTCAATGCGTCCCTTAGAACGACTGCTTGGTACTTGCTGCCGTCTATTGCCGAAGTAACACCCATGCGGCCGAAGAAGAACCAGACAGCGGCTGCTAGCGCCAAAATAACAAGCACTGCTACACCAAATACAATTGGCCTCTTTGACCGTTTAGGTTGCTCTTGGCGCTTTGTCCGTGATGAAACGGCCGTAGGCGCCGGTTGTGGCGTCGGTGCGGCTGGTTCCGGTTGTCGCGGCGATGGCCGATTATTTCGATATGACATGCTGTCCATGTGTCTATGGTTCTCCCTGTTTATTCTCTACCCAAGAATTACCCATATCATAGCATAAGGGGTATATGGGCGACAAACCGCCGACATGAAACATCCGCCGGTGGGCCGGCGGATGTAACAGGGGTTTATTGGGAAGGTACGTCACAAACCTGTGGATGCGGGGATCGCGGAAAATGCAGTCGTCAGGCGCCTACGGATACGAGAGGTTAGGCTCGTTAGCGTACTGCCAGCGCGATGTACGGGGTGTCCGAAACTTCAATGTACTGGCGGTGTCCACGCCGAGGCTTGTGTCCGGATAAGTCGCTAAGGTCAGCTGCTTTTGGCAGCTTCCGGTCCATGAACCGGTTAATCCTCGCGGTTAGTTCTTGGCTGCTCATTTTATTCATCGCTACCCTCCTCCACAGTTGGTATACCTTTACTATAGGGACTTAATATCCCCTACGCTGTGAGGACTCTCACAGAAATAATGTGATAATTTTCACTATGTAGCCAGCCACGCTATACTGGGTGTAATGGATGACCTACTCAGGGAGCTCAAGCCGCACGGTTCGTTCAGGACTGTCACCAGGGGTGGGAATGTGCTTTTCCAAGGCGAAATACCTCGTCATGTCATGGTTGTCCGAAGTGGCATCGTTAGGGCATACACCATTACTTCTGTTGGCGAAGAACGTACCGTGGCTTTGTACGGCGACGGCGATATTATTCCTCTTACCTGGGTCCTCGGTGCCACGGCTGACAGCTTTTTCTACTATGAGGCCGTGACCGACTGTCGTATCTTCCAGACATCCAAGTCTGCCTTCGACGAATACCTGAACGCACATCCAGAGCGACTGCGGGCAATGTTGAGTCGCACGGCGACAATCTATACATCGTTGCTTCTTCGTATCACCGGGCTTGAACAATCCCGCGCCATCGAAAAAATTGGATTCACCCTCTATTACCTGCTGTTCACTCGCAGCAAAGAAGTACGGCCTGGTGTGTTTCGAATTGATGTCCGCTTAAGTCACGCCCTGTTCGGATCATTGGTCGGCCTGACCCGCGAAAGTACCGCCAAAAATATGAAGCTGCTCCGCGACCGTAAGATCATCGACTATTCCAGCTTTACGTATACGGTCGACAAAGCCAAGCTCGAAGCGTTCCTGGGCGAGGACAGCTTCCGCGACCTATCGATGTAAGCTACTTAGACTCGTGCTTTTTCGTGGGCGATGTCGGCAATAATACGCAGCAGCTCTTTCGGGGCGGCCCGTGCCTTCAAAACGTAGCGGTGCGCACCTAGAGCAAAGGCTTCGTCAACTTCATCCTGGGCATCGTAATTACTAAATACGACCACCGTGCTGTCATGTTCTTCAGCGTGGTAGCGTTTCAAAAATTCAATACCGTCCATGACTGGCATGCGAAGGTCAAGAAAAATAATGTCCGGGTTCTCACCCTTTTCAATCAGTGTTAAAGCCTGCTTACCGTCATGCGCCGATGTTACCTCGTACCCGGCTGATTCTATAATCATCCGGTAGGCTTTGTTCAAATCCTCGTCATCTTCGACGATTAGTACTTTTGCTCTTTCTGCATGTGTCATTTATTCACCTCTCAGTTAGATTGTAGCGGGTGTTTTTCAGGTAGTATGTAACCTATGTTACGTTTTTGCCAAGATTGTAGCAAACCATACAAATAAAGCTAGCTGCCATAGAGCGGTTTAGTGTGAAGACGAGTGTTATCGTTTACCGTTCAGGTATTTTCCTGCGACGCTAAGCGCGAACGAGCTGAGAATCACGAATATGTTAATCATGAATAGCTTCGTAATTACTAGCTCTACACCTGAACTCTTGTCATCGGGGTCCATGCCTGTGAGCACCATAAGAATACCCAGCACCCCAAAAGTAACCGAAGCGTAAATAAATACGTTAGTGGCGATTTTTTGCATAATTAATTAACCCCTAACCCTTGCAAGCCGTAGTAAACGACGAACGCCGGCCAAACGCACGCCTTAAGGAACGCCAGCACCACTCCCCAAAACCCGTCCGCAATATTTACGAAGTAAACCAAGGCGCCAATGAATCCCAAAAAAAGCGTGAAACCCATAGGCCCCGAATTGTTGATTACTTTTACCGTTTTGTTATCCTTCATATTACCTCCTCTGTCCATTATTGTAACAAATACAATTGGTTTACAGGTGTCATTATCTCTGTAGTACTACAAAACCACCCAAATATAATTGACCTTCATCACACATTCAGTAAGCATAAGCATATATACTGCAAGCAAAACTATATTTAAGGAGCAATCATGGCAAAAACAAAGACAGAAACCCGCGCTGTAAAGCAGGTATTCACGTATTTATCCTTATTAGGTGCGGTCGCATTTCTCGTAATCGGCGGCCTGGCATATTGGGCATACAGCTTTACCAGCAACATGGTGCAAACCGAGCTTGCCGCCCAAAAAGTTTACTTCCCTGAAAAAGGCAGCCCTGCGCTTGATCCAAAAGAATACCCTGACCTACAGCAATACGCTGGCCAACTAGTCGACACGCCCGAAGAAGCCAAGGCTTACGCTAACGGATTCATCGGCCGCCACCTCAAGAACGTAGCCGATGGTAAAGTATATGCCGAAGTTAGCGCCGAAGCTATGAAAGACCCAACCAACCAAAAACTACAGCAGCAAAAAGCATCGCTCTTCCAAGGCGAAACCCTGCGCGGCATATTGCTTACTAGCGGGTATGGATTTGGAACGGTTGGCAAAGTTGCCGGTATTGCTTCAGTGGTTTCATTCGTCTTAGCAGCCGGATCGCTCGTCGTTGCTGCCCTTCTTCGAGTCCGCTCGTAGACTATACAAACCGTAAAAGCATCGGTGATTGAATGCAACACTATTCGTGCTACCGACAGACGTTTCGTTTACCGACTTCGACGCCGAACTCAAGAGCTCTGCTTCATACACCCAGATAGCCACACCATCGATAACAGCCAGAGGGACTGCTAGCAATTTTCTGGGGCGTAATAGAAGTCCCCTGCATCGATATTTTTTAGGTCAACACCAGCGACTACACTGACTACGAGAGGCGTATGATTAGATGGGTCGCAAATATTGTTCGTCATTCCAGATTTCATGTAGCCATCATAGTACCCTTCCAGATTGCCGCTTCGGGCTACAACGTAATAATTACCGGGGCTCAAAGGAATTTCGTACACACCAGCGACTATGCCAGTATCACAAGTGACGTAACGTCGATCACTTTCCTTTTCTGCGCAAACTTTGAAATCTTCCGGGAACACTTCTGAAGGATAAATTGCCCTACCGCTAATCGTTCCCGTCTTGGGGGCTTCGATATCTGTTTTTTCTACCTTTTGTTTCGCCGAGGTATCATTTTTACTTGATTCCACGTCTTTTTTCGAATCATCGTTTACGAATTGTTGCCAAAAGATGAAACCTAAGGCACCAATAAGCGCAATTACGAGGCCGATGATTAGAAATGCGTGTGCAAAGCCTGACTGTTGAGATTTCATAGATGCCCTTTGTTAGATAGTGCCTTAATTAAAGCAAAAACACTCTGCTTTCGCAAAGTACTTATGCTTGGATTCCGCTAGTGGACGAGGTTAGAACTTTTTGAATTCTTTTTCATACTTCTACCGACTAAAATCGCAGCAACGATTCCAATATTAAATATGAAGATCTGTACCGGAGAAGCTAAGATTGCCGGTTCCAAGGTGTTTGCGGCAAGTATATTTAAGAAAGTTGCAATGCCCCCAAGTAACCACATGGAGAGCGTTTCGGTTTGAGGATGCCTGTACGACTTTACTAGTATAAGCATGGCTCCGATCCCGTCAGCAATAAGCACACATACCAGTGCCAGCAGCGCTGAATCTGTTAATCTCCAAAGTACTATTGCCGTGAGGGCGAGTAGTAGGCAAATAACATTTGTTTTTGATAAATCCCCGTATCCGCCATTTTTTCGTAACGATAGACCAAGAAGTATTACGTTATTGACCACGAACCAGGTATAGAAGACCAATGATTCACGTGCTCCCAAAGAATATTGTGTAAGCAAGGCTAAAACACTAAGAATCAAAAATATAAACCATGCAAAACGATGAGGTTTTGTCTTCTTTTTGTACGTATCGTAGATGTACGGTATTCCGCCAATAATACCAATGGCAGTTGCCGCTACGCCAAGGCTAAACATGCTCGTATTTTAGCAAACAAAACACTTCTATTTCGCAAAGTATCGTCATAGTCTCCACTCAGGAAAACTAGAACTCTAGATATGGCCGAATTTATTTAAATAATTTCTTGCTTAATATATAGGCAGCCGGAATTAGTGACACGCAGAAGAGTGCACCAAGGTAGCATAATGTTGCTATTCTATTTTCACTTTCCGTGGGAGTTTCACCGAAAAACGGAGCTGATGTTATGGCCCCGTAAGAAAATAAATAAGCAGCGAGCCATAAACACCCTATTGCTGCAATTAATACAAATATTACTCTCTTGATTGTGCTAGTCCTGGAGTTGGTTTTAGCCTTCATGATATTAAGTATAGCAAGCAAAAACACTTCGCTTGGCTCTCGCTCGCTAGTGGATGAAGTAGAACTTACAGGAGTGTTGAGCTGTTAAGCATGACGGTACGTTCGGATGGCTAGGATTATCCAGCATATGATCGCAAGCATTGCAAAAACCGCAGGGATGTATTCCTTAAGTATAAAGGAGGACAGGGTTGCACAGATAAATGCCGTCAGATTAGCTATAACGTCATATCTAGGAGCAATAAATTTCTTATTGACTACATGCGCCAATGCTATGAAAACACCGCAGCCAAATGTGATAGATAGCAAGATAGAGACCATTCCCACAGTATATCAAAACAAAACTTCTAATTAACAGATGTGAAGATGCTTATGACTCTCGCTAGTATACGAGACTCGCAACTACTCTACCCGTACAGAAGAATTGCAACTATGAGCACAATATACACCACAAGCCATAATACATCTTGAATGATTATCGGTAGAAGTTTCTTTCTAATCGCATATATAAGAAATATTGTTTCCAGCAATGCGTATAGTAGCCACGACAATAGAGAAAGATCATCCGCGCTTTCTCGGCTATATACTTTATAAATCTGTGGCACTGCAGTTAGCGGATAGACAACTGAAGCAAGTATTACGACGCGGTCAAATGTGTCGATATTTTTATGTTTGGTTTTAAGCATGTCTCAACTATAGCAAAAAGCAAAAACACCCTGCTTTTCAGCAAAGTGCTTATGCTTGGCTCCGGCGGCTGGGCTCGAACCAGCGACCTAATCGTTAACAGCGACCCGCTCTACCACTGAGCTACGCCGGAATACCTAGTTTGTTAGTATACCGTCCGTTTAAGGGGTCGTCAAGATTAGCGAAGGGCTTCGATTTTGCGTGTCAGGTCGGCAATATTCGCCCAGCTTGACCCGTCGGTCATGACAGCCAGTACGTACGTTCCTTTTGGCGAATATACTATAGCCGCGTCGTGCAAAAGTCCCCATAAAAAGCCGACTTTGTCTGCCGTCTGCCCAGATGCGCCCGACGGAACGCCTTGCCTATAGACGTTGCGCTTCATGGCTCCGAGCAAGCGATCGCGACTTTCGGGTTTAATGGGCAGTTGCCCTCTTTCGAGTTTAGTCAGATACGTGGCAAGGTCGTTCGAAGTGGTCAAGTTGTTGTCGGCACGAAAGGCCGTGCTCCCTAGCCCTATGGACTTAATGTCAGCATTCAGATCCTTGGCTCCAATTTTTTTAATCAGAGCTTCGGCACAGGCATTATCACTTTTTACTATCATGTCATCGAAGCAGGTCGACAGGTTTCGGCCGCTGGCAATGTTGGCGTCGTCCCACTTCATTTGCCCGGCATCGACACGTCGAAGCGTACTGAAAGCGACGAACAATTTGTAGGTGCTTGCCGTGACGAACTGGCGTGAACCATTATATTGGGCGTTCAGACCCTGCCCGCCAAGTTCGGCGAACGTCACCCCGAACACGCCGGCATTGTCGTCGTCGTAGTGCTTAAGAAGCGCCGCGATTCCGGTGCTTGTCTTGCTATACGAGCGGCTGTACTCGACACGGGGCGCCACGGACGCGACGGCAGCCGTGGCAGTCTTCTTTTTACCGTTCAATACACTCACGATGTCTTCGAGAGTTTTGTCGAGTGCCAACGTTTGGCCGGTCGCACCTTCGTTGCGCGACGTTTCGGTAAAATCAAATGTGGCGACCTTCGTTACCCCTGCCGGCTTCGATATCGACGGAGTTATATTCTTCGTAAAGTATGGAGTGGCTTTGGCAGAATCGACTTCATACACCAAGGAACTACCAGACGTCTTGAACACCAGCCACGACAGGACCTCTTTTTGCTCTATCGTGCGAGTCTTGCCGGCGACGCTAATACCCACGCCGCTAGCCGTTGCTTTGTTCAACTTGCCGGCCAGCTTTTTGGCCTCGTTATCTCCAACGTTCGGAGCCGTCACGTCGACCGCGATGCGGACTTTTGCCGGCTTATCCGCCACGGGCTTGGCAGATGACAGTGCCGCTACGGCCTGCTCCATCTTGCATGTGCCACCGGCCTTGGAATGTACGACCGAAAGACCGTCCGACCCGGCCTTTAGCGTCGCGTCAACGGCTGATATTTTACAGTCGGCACCAAACCTAGCGGTGACATATGCCTTAGTCTTAGCCGTGTCGACCGTATATTTCGGCGCTGCCTCTGCTTGCAATGGACCGAACCACAAGAGCGAGGTCGGCACTATTCGGAAATACCAAGGGTAATCAGCCGAATCTATACGTGCCTGGTGCGATACACTCAGCCCGATTTGGCTTGGTTTCGGATTATCTAACTGATCGCTTCCTGTGCCAAGCGCCACCGTTATAGGCTGCTGAGTAGATAATAATTCAAGCCGTTTAACGACATCTTTCTTATCCCAGCCACTAACATCGACGCCGTCAACCTGGGCGAATAGCGGCATTTTGTCGCCAGGGTAAAACAGCTGAATAATAAGCAGTAGCGCAACTAAGCCGCCGCCAATCCTTATAAGCGGTGTTCGGTTATGAGCAGCCCACCTTCGTATTCCGTCAATTCGCCTTGTCATCATTTCCCTTCGTTCGTGCCGCGACTGCCGGCATACCAAACCCAAGCAGCTCAAGTGCCTGCGCGACTTGCTCGCGTTGCTCATTGTTCAGGTCAGTCTGTTCAATTCGTTTCGTCAGTTCAGCGTCAATATCCAGCTTGGTCGTTTCAGTCGCCGACTCAACTCGATCAGCGCGCATGGTAACGACTTCGAGCGAACGGGCCGAATTATCACGACGAGCCAAATATCCCTTCGCAATAAGGTTATCTATATGAATCGCGACGGTCGACACCGACTTATAACCGAGTGCCCGCATGATTTCGCGGTAACTCGGCCCATAGCCGTTCCCTTTTATGAACCCGTCGACGAAGCTAAGTAGTTCTTGTTGTTTTTTGCTGGCGCGATTTTGCTGCATACCCAGTCCCTATTATACCGCCTGGCGCAGCCACAACCGCCCCGGCAAGTCCCCACCAAACAATCGCCACTGTTTCATCCGCCCACACGGGAAGTAGCAGCCCAATTATACTCAGACCAACGCCGCTCGCGAACAACCCAAGCGCTGCCCAGCTTTGCCGGCGCTGCCACAACAACCACAGAACATAGGAGAAGATGGCAACAAACAGGATTAATCCTAGCCATCCGGCCTCATGCGCTACGAAAAAATAGTAATTTTCTATTACCACGTCGTTCGCCGAATTTTCATCGTACATTGAGGCCGAACCGGTCGTACCAATCCCCGCACCGAACGGCTGGCCAACCATACGCTTAGCGCCGTCAACCAACGAATCAACATGTCCCTCGTTCGACTTGGTGACAACGGTTGATTCCGGGTCTTCGTGCAGCACAACATTCGAGAACCAGTCGGTCGACGACACATAGAACGCCCCCACGCCAATAACGGCAATGATTACCGCACCAATAGCTACCATCCGTTTGCCCAGGCGCTTCACGGTAAGCCCCGTCGTAATGAGCGCAGCGACGGCGCCAATGTAAGCGCTGCGCGAGAAGCTGGCAAACAGCACCGCGACGGCGCCAATCATCGCTCCGTCGGCAAAAGCTCGGCGACGCAAGTCTGTACCTAACCCACCACGGCGCAACAGATAAGCAGCGATGAGTGCGATATATACCACCATCAATGCCCCAAGTGGGTTCGGTCCGCGAAGCGTGCTGTTAATGCGCACAAAGTCAGGATTCCGGTCTATGGTGGTGTACGGCGTTATAGTCTCGTCCGAGTAGCCGAGTCGGCTTAGAATGTTGTCGGGCAGAACCGTGATCTGCAGCAAACCAAACCCAATTACCACAACAGCTCCGGCGGCAGCCGTGCGAATGATATACCTTAACGCGCCTGGTTTTATAAGTACCAGCACGTACATCAGCATGAACATTACAATGAACCGCAGGTCAATCATGAGACCCGCAATGACCGGACTCGTGTCATCTAACCCCATTAAGGCCATCAGTAAGTGAAGGTCGATGAACAACAGGCACAGCAGTAGCACCTTGTCATACAACACGGCTCGCCAAAGCTTGTGTTGGTGAATCAAAACAATCGAAAGAACACCTAAACCCCCTAAAACAATCTCTTTCCACGCTTTTATCGGTGTCGCAATGTCCGGAAAAAGGCCGCCAAAGCCGACGGCGAGCGGTGCGTGCACGACAATCAAGAATAGGACGGCCAGCAACCCCCACTCATACATGCCCAGTAGCCTTAGTTTCATGTCTGCTCATTAGTATAGCCGAAATGCTATACTTTTAGGTAACGTCATGCCTAGCCGAAACGCCAAATTCTATAGCCTGCTTCTGCTTATCGCGGATGTCTTAGCACTGATGCTTGCCTTTTCGGTCGCCTATGTCCTGCGTGTTCAGAACGACCCCCGACCCCTTCTTGTACCCGTATATGCTCAGACCTATGTTCTGACATTCCTCGCGATCGTGCCATTCTGGATTGCTACCTATGCGTCGCTTGGCTTGTATGCCTCGACAACCTATAACCGTCGATTGGTTGAATGGGCCAAAATCGCCATCGGCTCGCTTATCGGTATCTTGCTGGTTATCGGGTACGAATACGTGTCGGGCGAACGTGTGTTCCCGGCCCGCTTAGTCGCCGCCTACGCACTGGTCGGCTCGTTCGTACTCCTCGTATTTGAGCGCGAGGTCATGCGCGCCCTCCGCAGTCTGATGTTCCGCATTGGACGCGGCACTAGCCGGGTACTTATTATTGGTAACTCCGCTGCGACCAAGGATATTGCCCGCGAATTGGCTGAAACTAAAAAGAGTGGCTATCGTGTCGTAGCCATGAACTGTCCGGCACACTTAGTACCGAAAGAGCTTACCGTCGAGCATTTTTCGAGTACTGACGAGGCGCTTGAATCAATCAGGCATCTTCATATCACCACTATCATTCAGACCGACCTCTACGATTCGAGCGATCGTAACCAACGAATCCTCAGCGCTGCCCAAATTAATCACATTAATTATAGTTTCATCCCTGGTGAGGCCGAGTTCTACAGTGGCAAGAACACCGTCGATGTGTTCTTGGGCTACCCTATGATCTCAGTCTCGCAGACGCCGCTCATCGGCTGGGGTGCGATAGCCAAACGCGTATTCGACTCTGTCGTGTCGCTACTGCTCGTCATTCTTCTCTCGCCTGTCTTCCTGCTGCTCATCATTCTGCAAAAAATTTTCAATCCTGGGCCGGTATTCTACATATCGAAGCGTCTCAGCCAGTTCTCAAAACCGGTACGTCTTATCAAGTTCCGCAGCATGAATGCCAAATACGGCAAAAAAGATGCCGCCGAAGAATTCATAGCCATGGGTCGTGAGGATTTGGCCGACGAATACCGTCGCAACCACAAAGTCAAAAACGATCCGCGCGTCACGGCTTTCGGCAATTTTTTACGCGTCACATCACTCGACGAACTGCCGCAAATCTTTAACGTACTAAAAGGCGACTTAAGCCTGGTTGGCCCACGCCCCATCTTGCCGCAAGAAGTCGAGTTCTCCGAAGGCAAAGCCGCGCTGCTTCACAGCGTTAAGTCCGGTGTTACTGGCCTGTGGCAAGTATCCGGACGTAGCGAGTTAAGCTTCGACGAACGCATCGAGCTTGAAACGTTCTACGCCCAAAACTGGACATTCTGGCTCGACATTAAGATCCTGTTCAAGACCCTCGCCGTCGTCATCCGAAAACAAGGAGCAAGGTAATGCCGACGAAACCCCGTGTTGCCATCGTCGCCGACTGGCTAACGAACATGGGCGGGGCCGAAAACGTCGTGTTGGCGCTTGCCGAAGCCTTCCCCAACGCTCCGATTTATACGTCCGTCTACACGCCCGACACCATGCCGGCTTTTAAAAAGTACGATGTCCGTACGACGTATTTGCAAACACTTCCCAAGCCGCTGCGTAAACTACACAAATTCTTTCCCATGCTCCGCGTTGGCGCGTTCAAACAACTCGACCTCAGCGAATTCGACGTCATTATCAGCAGCAGCAGTGCCGAAGCCAAGCAGGTACGTAAAACGCGCGAAGACCAAGTGCACATCTGCTACTGTCACACTCCTATCCGCTATTACTGGAGCCACTACGACGAGTACAAAAAAGATCCTGGCTTCGGTAGGCTGAACTGGCTGGTACGGTTGATGATGCCCCTCATGGTGCCAGGCCTCAAGCGGGCCGACTTTGAAGCGGCGCAGTATGTCGACGTCTTCATCGCCAACTCCACCGAAGTCCAAAAGCGAATCACCAAATACTATGGCCAGCCCAGCACCGTCGTTCACCCACCGGTCAGCACCGAACGATTCGCTCCGGCTAAAGAACGCGGTCAACACTACGTGACATCTGGCCGGCAAATTCCGTACAAGCACCACGACCTCGCTGTTCAAGCAGCGACTAGGCTCGGTATTCCGCTCAAAGTCTTCGGTAACGGTAGCGAGCATGAACGACTTAAAAGGTTGGCTGGCCCGACCGTCGAATTCTATACCGACCGTTTCGGTGACGCGTCTGACGAGGCACTGGAAGCGGCGCTTAATACGGCAAAGGGGTTCATTTTTCCGGCTGAGGAAGATTTTGGTATCGTACAAGTCGAAGCGCTGGCCGCAGGAGCTCCGGTCGTCGCCTATAGCCGAGGCGGAGCCCTTGATATCGTCCAAGACGGCGAAACAGGCGTTCTATTCAATGATCAAACAGTCGATGCGGTCGCAGCTGCCATATTGCGTGCCGATACCATTAATTTCAAACCCTCGGAACTTCGCAGAAAAGCCAAGCGTTTCGACAAAGGTTTATTCATTACCAAAATACGAACGATTGTCGTTAAGTCACTGACAACAAATACTAAATAAAGTCTTATAGTAGTTTTTCGACTGCGTCACTACGACCTGACTTATTGCTCAAACCAAAGTACTTGATAAGTGCGCTACTTAACTTAATAGATGGTGCGTCGACATACCTCTTGAATAGATACGCCACAAGAATTGCAACGACAAGAAAGAGCGGTACGGTTGCTAGTACGGCAAAATTATATGGCAAGAACGATTTGAACGCCAAAAACACTGCTGCCCCAAACGAACCCAGAATCAACAGATGGGTAGCATACAGTGAATACGACAACCCTCCAAGCACTACGAACGGCTTGAATTCAAAGACTGATTTTACCTTATGACTTGTCAAGATTAATACAACAATGATAATACCCGCTAATCCGTAAAGTATGTTCCGATTAATATCCATGCTCGGCACGACTATTAAAGACTTATGCAATAGGCCAAGATCATTGAACGTAGAAACGTAGGCTGGGTATGATGCGAGTGTTATAGCAGCAAATAACGCCCCGAGTTTGTAGCCCTTAGGCATTCTTCCCACCTTCTGAAATATATGTGGCTTGTGAACAAACAGATCACACAATGCCATACCGACAATAAATCCAACATAGAATGTTCCGATGAAAATGAATGAGAATATGGCGTATATTATCCAGCGACGATCGTCCTTACCGACAAATCCTAATATTGCATACACCAATAGCGATCCAATCAGTTCGTAATAAATTGTCCAGAGCACCGGATTTAGGGAAGTCGGATCGGGCAGTTGTGCGAACGTTCCTATTAATCCTTGCCACATAGCGTTTAAGATATTCGTATCTTGTTGCCAGAATTGTGCGAGCCATCCTGATTCACTAACCGCACCGGCTGTAGCGTTCTGGTACAGGTGCAGACGAAACAAAAAATATGAAAGAATTATTGATGCAAATACGATTGGGACTAGCCTGAAATATCGTTTAACCGCAGCACTTACTAAATCTATCGAGCGCGTAAAATACCCATAAGATAATACGAACCCGCTGAGTATAAAGAAGACGATGACAGCAACATGGCCGTTTACTAACGCTCCTAGCGGAGTCGTTTGTATGATAGATTCAAATTTTGAATGGGATACCGCCTGCGAACTTCCTAAAGCAAGTGCAGGGTAAAATGCAGCAACGATATGGCTAAAAACCACGATAAGCGCTGCAAGTCCCCGTAAGCTTTCCAGAGCAAGTATTTTCTGCACAAATCCCCTATTTTCTGCTTGCCCACAAAGCGTGTTGTACTGCGTTTAGTATAGCAAATATTACTCGACGGTAACGCTTTTTGCAAGGTTGCGCGGCTGGTCTACGTCATTACCGCGTGCGACGGCAGTATAGTACGCGAATAGCTGCGATACGACGTTGAACAATAGTGGCGTTAGCAGCTTTAGCGATGTGTCGACTCTTATTACCGCTTCAGTGTCAATTGGTCGATCGCTATTAGTAACCGTAATAATATGCCCGCCTCTGGCCTGCACTTCAATCACATTGCTCAGACTTTTTTCGACTAGCCAGTTGTCATCAACAAACGCCATCATAAAAAACCGGTCATCAATCAACGCGATTGAACCGTGCTTCAGCTCACCAGCCGGCTGACCTTCGACATGTACGTAGCTGGTTTCTTTTAATTTCAAGGCGCCTTCAAGTGCGACCGGGAATGTCGTGTCCCGTCCAATGTAAAACGCATGTTCGTAATGGCTATATTTTGCTGCAAGCGCTTTGGCTTCGTCGTTTTTAGCTTCAAGTGTCCGGGCAATTTCGTCCGGTAGCACGTCGAGTTCAGCGATGTATTCACGCAGCGTCTTTTGGTCAAGGCCCTTGGTTTGGGCCATAACAAGTCCAATAAGTAACAGTGCAGCAACCTGCGACGTAAATGCCTTGGTGCTGGCGACGGAAACCTCGGCTCCTGCGTGCACGTAAACACCACCGTCGACTTCGCGTGCAATACTCGAGCCGACCGCGTTCACTACGCCAAGACAGCGGATGCCGCGGCGCTTCATCTCTTTAAGGCAAGCCAACGTGTCGGCCGTTTCACCGGACTGCGACACGAAAATCGCGATTGAGTCTTCGGGCACGTTGAACGAACGGTAGCGAAGTTCGGACGCAACTTCGACCCGAATCGTAACGTCTTCCGTAAACCGTTCTATGTAATACGACGCCAAAAGCCCGGCGTACGACGCCGTGCCGCAAGCGACGATGAAGATGTTCTTTACCTTGCGTAGTTCTTCGTCGCTCATGTTCAAGCCGCCTAGTCGCAGCAGGTCCTGGTCTTTTATAACCCGGCCATTCAGTGTTGCCCGCAGGCTGTCGGGTTGGTCAAAGATTTCTTTCATAAGGTAGTGGTCAAAGCCGCCCTTTTGCATGGACTGTAGGTCGATTTCTATCGTTTCTACCTTAGCCGACACCGGTTCCGATGCCAGATCTAGCAGACGTACATCGCCTGCTGTACAGACCGCAATTTCACCGTCGTTCAAATAGATCGCTTTGTCGGTATGGCCGACAAGTGCCGACGCGTCGCTAGCAACAAGTGTTTCATCGTCGGCCACGCCGACAATCAGCGGACTTCCCAGGCGCGCTGCAACAATCGTATCCGGTTCGCGCGTTGATATCACAGCAATCCCGTATGCTCCGCGCACCAACTTGAGAGCCTGCACAACAGCATTTTCAAGCTTTACGTCGCTCCGTTGGTACAAGCTATCAATGAGTGCGGCCAAGACTTCGGTGTCGGTCTCGCTTTTAAAAGCGTAATCCTTCAGGCCCGCCTTCAGCTCCTTGTAATTTTCAATGATGCCGTTATGCACCACGTATACGTCACCGGCACGTTGCGGGTGCGCGTTTACTTCGGACGGCTCACCATGCGTCGCCCAGCGAGTGTGACCTATGCCAATATGGTCGGGCTTGTCAGCCATTACCTTTTCAAGTTCGGCTACTTTACCTTTAGCCCGAAACATCGACGGTTTGCCTTTTGCGTCTAAAGTAACGATACCAGCAGAATCATACCCACGGTATTCAAGCCGGCGGAGTCCACCGAGCAGTAAACCTTGGGCTTCACGGTCACCGACATAGCCGACGATTCCGCACATGACGCTTAGGCCTGAATCTTCTTGGCTATGTCGCCAACCTTATGACTAACATCTTTGCGAGCGACAAGAATTCCGTCTTTAGTATTCACTACGACGACGTTCGACAGGCCGATTACAGCGATCGGTTTATCATTTTCTTCATTGCGAATGTATGAGTTTTCAATTTCAACCGCGTGGATGTTATCACCAGATTCATAATTATTCTTTTCATCAAGCTCGTTGGCTTCATGAACGTCATTGAAATTCCCGACGTCGCGCCAGTCAAATGATGCCGGAATAACCTGCAGGTTGTCCGACCGCTCCATTAACGCATAGTCAATCGCGTCGTTCTCGCTTGCCAAATATGCTGTTTCGTACTCTTCAGGTGTCGTAGCTGCGACAAGCGCTTCATAGTCTGCGACGCGCTGAGGATTGTGATTTTTAAATTCTTCCAAAAAGCTTTTTCCCGTACCTACGAAGTAGCCGCAGTTCCATACGAACCTACCACTGGCAACAAACTGTTTGGCAGTTTCAAAATCAGGCTTTTCCTTGAACTGCTTTACTTTCCATAGGTGACCTGGTTCAACGACATCACCTTTTTCAATGTAACCAAACCCTATGGCTGGGTAAGTTGGCTCAATTCCGATAAGGGTGACACGTTCATACTTGGTCGCATATGCAGCAGCAACATCGAACGACTCTTTAAAGCCTTCGTTGTCGCGGATATGATGGTCGGCATGTACAAACGCTATCGGCGTGTCCATGCCGTGACGCTTGACGACATGAGCAAGCGCCGCAACGATACAACTGGCCGTACCGCGCCGACCAGGTTCAACCACAAAATTGTCTTCGCTTAGCTCTGGTAGTTGCGCCTTAAGGGCTGCTGCATGTGAAATGTCAGGTACGACATAGACGGCCTCGGACATTGGGTTTACACGTTCGTATGTGCTTTGCACCATGGTCTTTTCAGTTGTCAGACGAAGAAGTTGTTTCGGATTGCTTGAAGTTGAGAGTGGCCAAAGACGAGTCCCTGAGCCGCCTGCGATAATAACGGTGATCATTTCATAATTATATCATTCGCTTTACGGCGATAACCTATAATACATAGTATGCAACCTACAACTCTTACCGTACTCGGTGCCGGATACGTCGGACTGACGACCGCCGCCCTGCTTGCCCATGCTGGCTATAAAGTCTATGTCATCGAACCGAACAAAGAGCGTTTGGACGTCATCAAGACCGGCCGGTCATTCTTTTACGAAGAAGGGCTCGACGAAGTCATTCGGACAGCACTCGACATGGGCACTCTTATACCGACGGATTCCTACAAAAAAAGCGTTCCTGAAAGTTCGGTCGTATTTTCGTGCGTCGGTACGCCAGACAACCCAGATGGCAGTTCTAACTTGACCTATGTGTTCGCAGCGGCCGAAGAAACCGCGCGGCATGCGAGGGCCGGTACTGTTTACGTTCAAAAAAGCACCGTACCGGTTGGTACGGGTGCTCGTATCGAAGACAAGTTCAAAGAGCTGAATGCTGAGCTGGATTATGTTTCAAACCCGGAGTTCCTACGCGAAGGCACAGCACTGTACGACACGTTGTTCTTTGACCGTGTCGTCGCCGGCGGTCGCAACAAAGCGGCCGTTAACCGCGTGCTCGAAATTTACATGGACCTCGAAAAATTCCGCGACCATATAGCACATATCGCTCGGGTACGAATCGGTGCGCGCGGCGACCAGTACATCGCGACCACACTTAACAGTGCCGAGCTTATCAAGGTGACGTCCAACGCCTTTCTGGCGCTCAAGATTTCGTTCGCCAACTCAATCGCTATCCTTGCCGACAAAGCAGATGCAGATGTGGTCGAAGTCATGGACGCGGTCGGTGCCGATAACCGGATCGGTCGGGCGTTCCTTAACGCAGGTCGCGGCTACGGTGGCGGCTGTTTCCCTAAGGATGTCAGCGGCCTAATTGCCAGCGGCCTTGACTACGGAGTAGACCTAGAAATCATGCATGCCGCTCAGGCGGTCAACGAAGCTATGCCGGGTTACGTAGTCGACAAGTTGCAAGACACTCTTGGCGAGCCGTTGACCGACAAAAAAGTTGCTGTTCTTGGCTTGGCTTTTAAGGCTGGTACTAGCGATGTCCGAAGATCCCCCGGCGTTGCGATCGCAAACAAGTTGGTCACCGCAGGCGCGCAGGTCATTACGTACGATCCACAAGCACACGAAGAAGCCGCCCCTGACCTACGCGACGGTATCGGCCAAGTAAAGACGATTGAAGAAGCGGCCGAAAACGCCGACGCCGTCGTGATTACGACCGAGTGGGACGAGATACTAGGCTTCGACGCGCACGAATTCGCCCGCCTGATGAAAGGTAAGATTTTGTTTGATGCGGTTAACCAATACAGCTCGGTCGAAGCCTCAACCGCCGGCCTGACATACGTCGGTGTCGGTCACGCGACCTAATTTCGGTCGTCGCTAGTCTTGGTACTTCAAAGTGTCGTATGTGTTTGGTTCGTCTGCCTGGCGCCGTTCTTGAGCGATTTGCATCGAATGAGTTCCCAGTACTTCCGGTAGGACAGTTTCGTTAAAAACTCGTTCGTGAGTTAGGCTGTCAAGTTCGGCGGCAAACGCGTCGCGCTGAAGCTCCGGAACTTGGTTTATCAGGTAGCGACGGACGGCTTTGTAGTATTCAGGCCAATCCTCGCCGAAGAACGCGACTGATTCCGGGTCTTTCTTACGCGAAAGATAGTAGTTGGTCGTACGGTCAATGCTTGCTTCGCTTAGACCCTGCAGCTTGAACTGGGCTGCCATGGCGTCTGAAAAGCCGACCAATGCTGCCAACATTCCCTTAGCCTCGATACTCGCCTGGCGTCGCTCATCTGGAGTCATGGTCTCGATTACATCGGAGGACACATGAAGCAATTCGCCAAGCGCATCACGTTGCAGCGACGCTTTCTTGAGTAACGATTCCAACACCTCACCGCGCTCATACTCCTGAATCGAGCCGTTCTTCACCGCATCGTCTACTACCTTCTCGTAGGTCGCTTCGCTGCTGTAGAACCGGTCGGAGCGGCCGGTGTTTTGAGCCGCAAGAATCACATCGTCACTTTCGCCTTTTTCGTGTAGATACTGCCACAGACGCCCTTCACGGAGTACCGGGTTATCCAGGCTGTTTTCAAGACCGCCGGCAGCATTCGCTTGCATTTCTTTGGCGGCGGCGAGTTCAGCCGGCTTTTCGATGTCGTGGACAAGTACGGCCGTACGAAGCGGTGATTCATCGCGAAGTTCGATACCGGCTTCGACCGCATACGGTTTTTGCAGGCTATCAAACAGTGTTGCGGCTTCAAGCTTATTTCTATCTACCTTAGTGACCCCATACTTCTCAAGCAGGCTTTCTAAGTGATCGGCAATGGCGGTAACTCCAGCAATATGTTCAAGCAGCTGTGTCCATTTTTCTTTTTCGGTCGCGTCAGCACCGGCTAATCCAAAAGCCTTCAGCGCGTCGAACGCAATCGAGTTAGATGCGAACTTATCAATCGCCCACATTTGGTAAATCTGTGCGCGGTCGCCTTCATTCAAGCGGTTAAACACATCGACTTGAGGATTATAATCAGCGCTTGTTTCGTTCGCGGCGCCAGCCCGGATAATATGGCCAAGGTCATCAATCTTCTCTTCTGGGAGCGGGGTGGTCGGGAACGATTCGTATCGCTGTGACATAGAGTTAATTATAGCTCATTTTGATAAAAAAGTCAATAGAATGACTTCTCTGATTACCCCCGTTGGTATATAGTTATAGGTACTAACCGTGTAAAGGAATTGCCCTCGTGAAAGTATTCATCCAAGTCCCCTGTTTAAACGAAGAAACGACGCTGCCACTCGTATTTGAAAAAATGCCGAAGAAGCTGCCATACGTCGACGAAGTCGAGTGGCTGATTATCGATGACGGATCGACTGACAAAACCGTTGAAATCGCCAAAAAGCTTGGCGTTAAACACTTCGTGCATCACCGTCGCAATATGGGGCTGGCACGCAGTTTCCGAGACGGTGTTGACTATGCTCTGCGTCACGGCGCCGACATCGTCGTCAATACCGATGGCGACAACCAATACCCACAGGACCGTATTGCCGACCTGGTTAAGCCAATCATCGATGGCAAGGCAGACATCGTTATTGGTGACCGACAAACATCAAAAATTGCACATTTCTCGGGCTTCAAAAAACTGATGCAGCGCTTTGGCAGCTGGGTCGTTAATAAGGCGGCCGGTACCGACCTGCCAGACGCCGCCAGTGGCTTTAGGGCTTACTCGCGACAATCACTGCTACGGATCAACATCGTCACGCAGTTTAGCTACTGCATGGAAACTATAATCCAAGCGGGCAACAAGCGCCTATCTATTGTTAGTATCCCGATTGAAACGAATGCCAAAACGCGTGAGTCACGACTGTTTAAGAATATCTGGCAGCACATGTTCAAGTCTGGTCAGGCAATCCTTCGCAGCTTTGTCATGTTCAAACCGCATGTCATATTCGTCAGTCTAGGAATCGTCCTGCTCGTACTCGGTCTGATCCCGTTTGTGCGCTTCCTCATTTTCGCGCTTGTCGGCGAAGGCCAAGGACACTTACAGTCGCTGATTTTCGGCACCGCCATGCTGGTCGGCTCCCTCCTGTCGTTCGCGTTGCTTGTAATTGCAGATTTGCAAAAGACGAACCGTATTTTGCTTGAAGACCAGCTTGAACGTCTAAAAGAGATTCAGTACAAATAGTATGGAAATGGCGCGCCGGTTGTTTCGAAACAAGCGGGTCCGACTACTTCTCGTCATTCTTATCATCGGCCTGACGATTGGCCTGTTCGTCTATTACCTTGCTACGCACCCCGAAACACTTACGTCTATATCCCGACTAAGCCCGACAACCCTTTTATTTCTAACGCTCGCTTATGTGGGTACTGTCGTAGCTAACGCATTCGTGTTGTTCGCGTCGCTACGGCTTATTAAAAAGCCGGTCGGATTTATCGAAAACATCGCGCTTACCGGTTATTCGTCGGTCGTAAACTTCTTCGGGCCGCTCCAAAGTGGGCCTGGCTTTAGGGCCGCGTATCTGAAGACAAAGCACGGCGTGACCGTCAAACGGTTCCTTTATGTGACGGTTATTTTTTACGGCTTCTTCGCGCTTATTAACGGGTTGGTAATCGCAGGCGCTGTCCTTGCTGCCGCTAATCCGAATCTTGTTCCGGCTCTGCTACTAGTGATTGCGACTGTCGGGCTGACCGGCTGCCTGGTCGCGCTTCGGTTGCCGCGTATCGCGGCCGTGCTAAAAAATATCAATCTTACCGACATCAACGTGCTATATATCGGATTAGGTGCTCTGTTGCTCTCAACTGCGACGGCGAGTGCGTACTTCATTGAGCTTCATCATGTCGACCCATCGGTTACCATAGGTCAAACGATTGTTTATACCGCCGCGGCCAACCTGGCACTTTTTGTTTCGCTAACGCCGGGTGCGATTGGGTTTCGTGAGTCTTTTCTGCTACTTAGTCAACAACTGCACAATATACCTACCGACAGCATAATCGGCGCCAGCGTCATTGACCGGGCGTTCTACGTCGTATTCCTGCTCGTGATGTTCGTGCTGCTTGTAGCATTTGGCGCGCGGTCACGCCTTCGTAAAAACGATTAGCCTAGCAGCTTCTCGTAAACCTTCACGTACTGATTCGCTATGCGGTCCCAGCCGTATTCACTAAGGGTGTAGTTACGGGCGTTTGCTCCGAATTCGCGGCGGGATACCGGATTTTCGATGAGTTTGGAAATCTCGGCTTTGAATGCATCTTTATCTTCGGTCTGCACCAAAATGCCATTCTTGCCGTCCGTTAACGCGTCTTTGATACCCTGCAGATCACTGGCAACAACCGGCAGTCCGGCGCAGGCCGCCTCTTGCACGACAATACCAAAACCTTCGATGTCGTTCGGAACGACAATATTCGGCATGACGAATATGTCTGCAGCGCGGTATAGTAGCGACCGCACATCGTCGGACACCCGGCCCATAAGTATGACGTGGTTTTTTAATCCCTTATCGGCAATGGCGGCTTCAATCGCCTCCCGTTCGCTGCCTTCGCCGACCACCGCATACATGACCTCAGGGTGGTCTTTTACTAATTCAGGCAGCACGTTCGCTATAAACCAACGCACGCCTTTTCGCTTGACCAGCCGGCCGGTCGTAAGTAGCAGTACTCGGTTTGACGTGTCTGTACCAAGGGCTTCCGATACTACGCTCGCGGCTGGCCGTTCGTTGTCATCAAAATCATCATTAATACCTAGTGGTATGGTTTGAACATTAGTTTTTTTGACACCCCGGGCCAAAGCTTCTTGCTCGGCGGCAGCACTAATTGCGATGACGGCATCTGCTCGGCGCACAAACGGCGGAATCAGCTTTTGGTAACCGTATTTGCCGTAGGTAATGTCAAGTCCGTGGACTATTACGACATACGGCCGTCGGAATAACTTGCTTAGCAGCCACCCGATCGGTGCTTGCACCGCATCTTGCATGTGGATGATATCAATTTGCCGGTCTGTCAGTAACTTCCAAAGTGCCCGCAAAAAGAATAGTGGCAAAATTATTGGCAACCATGTATTAGAACCGCCCCACGTGATCCTATGCATTTGCGTCTTAGTCTTCAGAGCTGCGGACAAATCAAAAGCGAAGCGCTCCATGCCGCCGACTGATGGCGGAAAACGACGGGCTATGAACAGAATTTTCATAGGCCTAGAGTAATACTCCGAAGTGCATTACTGATACTATTGCCGACTTCAGTACTTATCTGATTTGGCCAATAGTATGGCTTTTCAACCGACGCAAAGTGAGTAACGATGCCGAGTCCTTGCGAAACAAGCACTAAGACGCCAATAAAAACTACGACCAAATGCTTTTTGAGGCCTTGAGCAAGATGATTTATAGATGCAATGACAAGCACGATAAACAGCGCCAGTATGGGTATGAGGTACCTCGCCGATATCGCGACCGGTTGCCCAAGATAGGAAAATCCCTGGTAGTTCGAATACAGCACAGAAAACGCATGCACCGCAATTAAGGCAGCTACGAATGGAACCAATTTGTATTTTCTCGCCAAATCTCGGTATGCCAATAAGATCACTGCAACGCCGCCAAGCAACGCCGCGTACGCGACGTACTGAAGAATGTTTGACGGAGCTTTATCAGGATACTGCTGGACTAATGTGTTGGACATTCCCGGTGTCCATGGCGAGAGTGTAAATTCGACCAGCGATCCGGGCTGGAACGATGCTGGCTTTTCCCGTAGAAAATCCGCATTTCGCTTATACACATAGTTCTTTTCGCACCGTTCCTCGGCATCGGCGGTTTCAACCGTGTCCAAGCATGTTGGCGACAAGCTTTTATAAGTAAGTATGTTCTGAACCGGCCGCTCAATGAAAAGTAACGTTCCTACCGTTAGCAGTACTAATGCACCCGCTACCGCCAGCTTTGAATACCGCCCTAATTCGGTACGAGCTGACTTAATTAGCGACTTTGGCTTGTGCCAATAAAGCCGCACGATGTGCACGGTTATCGCTACTGAACAAATAAGTGAAATCGGAAGTGAAGTGAACTTGATTACAGAGGCAAAACAAATCAATCCATAGACGATTGCTATATATTTCAAACTTATCGTTTTAGACTTAAGAATCTTAATCGTAAGGTAAATAACTAGCAGGGTTAGAGGAAGCACCCCGACGTCGTAACTGACGACACCTATGACAGATGCCACGACTGGTACGAGCACAAAACCAAGTAGAGTCGTATTGATAATTCCTACCGAAAAACCGAGCTCCTTAAGTATGTTTCGTAAGACGTAAAGACTGGCTGTAAAACAGGCAATGCTTATAAGTCGTAGTGCCAAGACATGAGTAAAAAAGTCATGCGTAAATAGTTCGACGAACCGGTACACCAAACTCATAAGGTAGTAGTATAGGTAAGACGGCTCGCGAGATACCTGCCCTAAATAGTCCTGTTCCGGGCTCTGGGTTGTTATAAATGGGTTAAGGTGACCGGCGTAGAATTGAATGAACTGAATATGCCGCAGCTCATCAAACAGTGTAGGCTGAAGCAGCAAGGCGTATAGTAGGCCTTGCCCGATTGCCAGACCGACAATATACATAAAGAGCTTGTCGCTCCTCACGATATTCATCGCTATTTTATTCAAGCGAACATAGGCACCTTGCATCTATATAAACTATACCACGCGCATCTTATCATCAGCACCGTACGCAAAGCTTTGGATGACATGATTAACGCGTTGTTTATTCAACCTAATATCACCGCTGCAAGGGTAGACCTGTGGAGCTAATTATGGTAATGTTAAATAAATAGGTCATTGAAATGAAAATACAAAAAGCATCTCATAAAAAAGCTATTATTCTTTCGGTCATCGGGGTACTTCTTGTAGCCGCCGGAGCAACCGCATATTTCTTGGCCACACGCTCGGACGATTCAGCCATCAAGGCACGTGAAAAAGCCAATTCTTCTGACACACAGAACCCTCAGAATAAGAAAGATATCCCATCATCAGACGCTTCGTCCGGCGTTGACCCTAATAAGTCGACTTCCGAAGTTCCCGTAAAGCCGGAAGCATCGCTTACGATCAATTCGCTCAAGCAATCTAACGGCGAAGTCAGTTACACAGCTACCTTTGACGGAATCGAAGGCGATGGCACCTGCAGTGCGCAGTTCACCACTTCAGGAGCAAAGCCAGTCACTCGCGCTACCAAAGCAAGCGGACAAGAATGCAGCGCTAGTATTCCTGAAATGGAGTTCACCCAACTAGGTGAATGGACGCTTACAGTGCGCTACTACAACTCTAACTCTCAAGTAACCGCCACCAAGGCAATCAACGTGCGATGAAATCATTCTTAGTTGCCATCTTCTTACTGCTCGGTACCGCTGGCTCGGCTACACTTTTCGGTGCGAACACTGCTCATGCTGTAAGCGGATCCGACTGGCGTGCCGGTCGCATTATTGACGACGGGCTGTTCTACGACAATGCTTCGATGTCTCTTGCTGACATTCAGAACTTTTTGAATGCCCGAGTACCGACTTGTGACACCCAGGGCACTCAATCGGCCGCCGATATGGGCGCTCCAGGAATGACCCACGCTCAATATGCTGCCAGTCGCGGCTGGCCAGGCCCACCATACATCTGCTTAAAGGACTACTACCAAGTTCCTCGTTCAGACGTGGTGGTCAATAACTACTCCGGTAGTATCCCGGCCGGGTCTTGGAGTGCGGCACGAATTATCAAAAATGCAGCAGACACTTACGGAATCAGCCCTAAAGCACTCTTAGTCACGCTGCAAAAGGAATCACCCGGCCCCCTGCTTAGCGATACCTGGCCTCTACAGTCTCAATATCGCAATGCCATGGGTTACGGCTGCCCGGATACTGCGCCTTGCGACCCGGCCTACGAAGGTTTCTATAACCAAATAACCAATGCCGCCCGGCAGTTCAAGCTGTATAAAGACAACCCGGCTAGCTACCGCTATAAGCCGAATCAGAATAATAGTATTTACTACAACCCGAACACCGGTTGCGGTGCCAGCACCGTCTACGTCAATACCTTCGCAACCGCCGGCCTGTACAACTACACGCCATACCAGCCTAACCAAGCCGCCCTAAACAACCTATACGGAACCGGTGATGGTTGTAGCGCCTACGGCAACCGTAACTTCTGGCGAATTTGGAACGACTGGTTCGGGTCACCTATTGCTCCTGATTTTGGTGCGGAGCCTGTATGGCAGCAAGTTTATACGGACAGCACAAAAAGCTCTGCTCTTGGATGGGACGCCAACCTTATCGCCGGACAGTCCGCGTATGCCGTAGTAGTAATGAAGAATATCGGCAACCAGACATGGACAAAGTCCGGGGCGTTTGGGGTTAGTGATACAAGACTCGCTACCTATGGCGCCTGGGGACGTACAAGTGCGTTTTGTGATGGTAACTGGACGATAAACTGCACAAGGCCAGCAGTGCTCAAGGAAGCCTCGGTTGCAACCGGCGGATACGGAACCTTTGAATTCCCAATCCAGGCTCCAAAACAGACTGGTGCCTACAAAGAAGCGTTCTCGCCAATCGTTGACGGTAGGACCGTATTCAGTCGAGGTAGTATGACATTCAACCTGAACGTCTACCCTGCTGAATTTAAGGCTCAACCGGTTTGGCAACAAATCTACACTGACAGCACAAAAAGCTCTGCTCTTGGATGGGACGCCAACCTTATCGCCGGACAGTCCGCATATGCTGTGGTCGTGATGAAAAATACAGGAAACGTCACTTGGACAAAATCAGGATCGTTCGGCAACACAGACACTCGACTGGCTACTTACGGGCCGTGGGGACGCACGAGTGGCTTTTGCAATGACAACTGGATTATAAATTGTACACGCCCGTCTGGACTAAAAGAGACTTCAGTAGCCCCGGGTCAATATGGAACGTTTGAGTTCCCCATACAGGCGCCTAATCAACCGGGTAAGTATATGGAATCATTCGCGCCTATCGTTGACGGACGTACGGTATTCAGCAATGGTGGCATAGTGTTCAACATCAATGTCACACCGGCAGTGTTCTCCGCACAGCCCGTATGGCAACAAATCTACACCGACGCGACAAAAAGCACAGCACTCGGCTGGAACGCGACTCTTACAGCCAACCAACCCGCATACGCTGTGATTGCTCTGAAAAATACAGGAAACGTCACTTGGACAAAATCTGGCGCTTTCGCCGTCACAGACACTCGGCTGGCTACTTATGGGCCGTGGGGACGACAGAGTATCTTCTGCAGCAACAACTGGCTGATTAACTGCACTAGACCGGCTGCTCTGAATGAAACTTCTGTCGCACCTGGACAGACCGGTACGTTCGAGTTCCCCTTAAGAGCTCCATCGCAAACCGGATCATATAGCGAAGCCTTTGCACCTGTAATCGACGGCCGCACGGTATTTAGCAGTGGAGCCATGGGTCTCAACCTGACAGTTCAGTAGCAAGCGTTTGATATACTGTGCAGTATGGTCAAGCAGAAAATCTCTATCGTCATACCGGCGTATAACGAATCGGCTGGAATTGCTCATTTTTATCATGGCCTCACTGCGGCCCTCCCAAGTAAATATTCCTATGAACTCGTATTCGTTAACGATGGAAGCAGTGACGATACGCTTGATATACTTGAGTCCCTAAAGAAGTCGGATGACTCCATCCGGGTCATATCTTTCTCGCGAAACTTTGGAAAAGAAGCAGCCACGACTGCCGGTATCACTCGTTCACGTGGTAGTGCGGTTATTATTATTGACGCAGATGGACAACATCCGGTTGGGCTTATTAATGATTTTTTGAAAGAGTGGGAGAGCGGTAATAAGGTTGTTATTGGTGTTCGAAGTGCAAATCATAATGAAGGTTTTATCAAGCGCTATGGATCAAAGCTTTTTTATGCCATGTTCAACGCGATGGCGCATGAAACTCTTGTTCCGGGATCGACAGATTTCAGACTTATTGACGCTTCGGTTAGGGTTGAGTTCGCAAAACTCAAGGAACGAGGCCGGATAACCCGCGCACTTATCGATTGGCTTGGTTACAAAAAAAGCTACGTCGAGTTCACCGCCAACGCCCGAGAGCACGGTGAAGCGTCTTACACCAACTCGAAACTATTTAAGCTTGCGTTCAACAGTTTCGTATCACTTACGACCTTTCCACTGTATGCATCAGGCTACCTCGGCTTAATTATCATCCCTCTCTCTCTGATCGTCGGAGTATTCGTCATTATTGAACAATTCGCCATGGGCGATCCAATGCAACTAAAGATAACCGGCTCTGCGATGCTCGGCATTTTCATCGTCTTCCTGGTAGGCATCATCCTGATTTGTCAGGGGTTAATCGCCATGTATATTTCAAGAATTTACGAAGAGGCAAAAGACAGGCCGCTTTACATCGTTGAGCACGATACGCACTCTAGCGAAAAATAACGTTTTTGTACGCAATATAATTCCAAAGCGTGATGCATACAGTCGCTATTATCTTCGATGCGGCCGGAACTACCCCTAATATAAACAAGAATTTTATGAATAAGTATGTGAACAGATTATTAAAGACGAACAATCCAATATATAGCGCAAATTGTTTCTTGCCAGAATGAAAATGATTTGCGTCACGCTTGAATGTCCATTGCCTATTTAAGGCAAAGCTTGCAACAAGGCCGCTCGTCAAACCAGCAGGCACGGCGACTGCAAGAGGCGCATTCAGTATGTAGAGAAAGAATAAAAAGACACCATTATCTATTGCAAGGGCGGTGACACCAGATATAACATAAGCCACCAGTTGCCGGTTTGGTCGTCGAGCATACTCCCGCCAGTTGCCACTTCCCTGCCGTTTATTCATGATGCTATTATATGGGAACTGATCTATGCAAAACAAACTCATTCCGCGTATAGCCACCTTGTTTATAAAACATAACATCCTCCTTCTTGTTTTACTGACGCTGCCGATAGTCTTATACACATTGCCTTTCCTCATGACCGGCAGTCGATTGGCAGTTGGAGACGCAGACTACCTAATGCAAACAGTAGAGGCCGCTCGTCAAACCATACTCGAATACCACCAATTTCCCTGGTGGAACCCATGGGTAAGCGGTGGCGTACCCCTCTTTGCCAACCCACAGTTCGGGCTCTTGAGCTTGCCGACTTTATGCGGCTTACTGTTCGGATCTATAGTCGGCTATAAAATCGCGTTGGTACTGTATCTAATTCTCGGCTTCTGGGGCATGTACTTCTTGCTTACCCGCTGTTTTAAAACTCCTATTGTCACCGCTACGCTCCTGGGCTATATTTGGACTTTTGGAGGATATTTTGCATACCGCGCCGCTGGACACTATACGTTTTTTACCATTGAATTCTTCCCTCTCTTACTCTTGCTTTTTTTGAGACGAAACGACATCAGATTTGGCTGGGCATGGTTCGGTCTGGCGCTCGGACTGATGATAAATGCCGCCGCTCATAATACCACCGTTATGAGTCTGGCTGTTGTTGGCGTATTTATACTGATCGAATTAATAAAAATAGGGGCAAAAGTCGGAAAGCGTCAATCACTCCGAATATCAGCCGAGACCAATCTCGCCGACATAAAGACCTTGCTTCTGTCGGCACTCGTAACACTTATCGTTGCCGGTCCCCGCGCAATAGCAAGTTTCGAATATATACGCGAATATCCGCGGACTCTTTCGTTCTTCCCAGAAGACTCGATTGGAATACCAGATGGAGTATTTTCGATTTTCGGACCAGTACGCCAATACTTCGACCCTCCGTTAATACCAAATTGGTCATGGATGGAAGTGAGTGCGTATATCGGATTCGCGACTGGGGTTGCGGCGATAATTTGCCTTGTAGTCTTAATACGATCACGGCTCTTATTCAAGCCCATTACAAGCAGAATCTCTCCAGCGCTCTTATTAATTCTAGGCATCATCTTTTTCCTGTTCGGGCTTGGGCTTATTATAGGAGACCTGTCACCCTACAATCTGTTGCGACATCTCCCAGTGTTCTCCGACATGCGTGTCGCATCACGCTGGATGATCTGGGCATCACTTATGGTAATTCTTTTCATAGGAGCCTATTCATTAAAGCGCTACCGCAAGGCTATCAACGTGCTGCTTGCAGTAAGCGTCATTGAACTGTTCGCTTTCGGTACGCTCTTCTTTGCTAAGCAGTATACAATTGAACCTGCCGAGTATACTCATTCGTCTGTCATAAACCAGCAGGTTCATTACGATTCAAAGAGAAATGGCATACCGTATGACGAAAATCTAACCGCTACTACAAGGGCGAACATCGGCCAGGTCATTGCCGGCGATTCATTAATCGACACCAGAAACCCCGCCCCGTTTGGAATTGATACGATTCGCTGCGATAGTGACCAAGGCAGCTGTAAATTCGTAATGACAAAAAACGCCGTCGTTACTGAATGGTCACCGAACAAAATAACCTTGAAGCGTACTGGCAAGGGCGATATACGATTAAATATGAATCCCGGTAAGTATTGGCTTGTGAATAATCGCTATGCGTTTGCTAATATGCGACTTGTCGAGCCAGGGCAGAGTTTTACCATTTCCGACAAAAGTGAGACGATAATCATCAGAATGCAACCAAAGTTTTCGCCCGGCTGGTTGTTGTGGAAACTATCGAATCCCAAGTAAAAACGAAACCAGATCGCTTACTGCGCGGCTATGCGGCCAACGAATGAATCGACTGCCTCATACATGTCGCGCCAGCTGGTAGGCGTGAACGAGTCATGAATCTTAGACTCTTTTGCCCTTAGAACAGACGGGTCAAGGTATTTCACAACGACGTCCAGCATTTTTCCGGTATCGTACGGTGAAAAATAATCAATCAGTTCGCCAGCTATCTCAGGCATAGACGATACGTTTGATGACAAGCACAACTTTCCATAAGCGAGTGACTCTGCGACCGGCATCCCCCATCCTTCGTAGAAAGAAGGAAAGATGGTAAATAGGCTGTTTTTATACAACCATACGAGCGTCTCGTCATCCGCATCATTGATTACTATAATGCCGTCACGTGCTACCGGATCTCGTTCCACGACATAACGAAAGTCATCGGTGTGCCAGCCGTTACGACCAACTATGACTATCTTTGGAAGCATGATACCCCGACGATTTGCCTCTCTGAGCATATAGAACAACGACAGGTGGTTCTTGCGAGCTTCAATCGTACTGACGGAAAGCAGGTACCCTGGCGCTAAGCCTTCGACCGGTTTTTCATGCTTTGCATCTGTCAGCTCATCAACTTCTTCGCCGATACGGACTACGGTTATAGCTGGCGCGTTTTTTATTTTATGCGTCTTGATGAAGTCTCGGACATCCTTCGCCGTGGATTCGGATATGGCAATAACTCCCTCTGATATCGAAAAGACGACCTTCTGGTATTCGGTAAACGCATCAGGTAGCCAGTCAACAACATACCCCGGAAATAGACTTGGTACCATGTCGAATGCGAAGTGAACCAGCTTGAAACCCTGCTTCGCTTTCGCAAGAGCTAAGTCATTGATGAATTCACCGACCCATATACCCCCCATGATCAAAACGGTATCATGGCCTCCGAACGGAGTGACTGCATCGTCAGGGGTGTTCGGTGTTATATAACCGCTTTTCAGAGCACGCCGCCGGATTTTTGTCGCCAGCTTCAGTAGACGGTTCGCGTAATCACTGGCTTGTACGCCCGATAGTTCGTCCGTAATGATTCCAGACTTCACTATTTCATCCGGATTAAAGTCGACTTGCTGGAAGCGTCGTCCTTGCTCTTGATACACAAAGAACCTCACGTCGTCGTGTGACTCGATATAGAGTTTGGACATATTGTATTGTATCCGTTGGATGCCGGTTAGGTTGCCCTTCCATTGCATGAAATCAGTCAGATCGATCCACGTGATCATTCGTGGTCCTCCGTCTTCAGTTCTGCAAGCAGTTCTTTCACCGATGTCAGCTGGCCGTTTCGTAACAATTCGGCACGTCGCTTGAGCACTGAATCATACGATCCGCCCTGCTCCATGAGCGCTCTCATGCCCTTTGCATACTGTTCGTGACTGTGGTTCGCCTTGATGTATTCGACGGCTTTCGCCGATACTTTCTTCATTAATCGCGAGTTGGCAACAAGCTCGTTTAATTTTTTGACGAGATCATCTGGATTCTTAACCTTCACAACCACGTCATCAGGGAGTTCGCTATACCATCCTATATCCCGTACGACTACTACGACGCCTTGCCGCATCGCTTCAAGTGTCGACAGTGATGTTTCGCCTTGATACTGCATACGATAATTCACGAATACGTCCAGCTGCTTCATGCTGTTTACGAAGTCGTAGTCAGTAAGGCCCGTCGTTAGGTCAATATTGTCATACGACCCCAGACGTTCGATCGTATCGGCAGATGCATAATTATAACCGAATATAGCGATCGTATGGTTCTGGTACTTCACATCTTTCGCCAAACGCTCGATGACTTCGATTCCTTTTATGTCAGCGATAATCCCTGCCATGCCGAGGCGTAGACGTGCGTACGACCGTTCGGGAATGGTCTGCGGCGCCTGTGTGGCTAGATTAACGTCCATTACCACCGAGTCTTGGTCTCGTAGAATCTCTTTGGCTGCGGCAGAGGCATATTTCGAATGCGTCATGACGCCAAGTTGATTCGTGACTACTGACGTCAGGCATTTGCTGAGCGTCAGTCCGGCCGCGGAGGTAAGCATTTTCTCAAGGTCACTCCGTTCTGAAGAAATAACTTCTTCCCTGACCATTACCCGATACGCGTCGGTTATATTGGTGTCGTGAAGAATCACAAAACCTGGGAGGTAAAGGCTATTCGCAATGCTCTGTAGATGGTAATCGCTGTTTCCGATATGGTAGAATACCGCGTCATATCGAGTGTAGGACTTAACAGAAAATGCATCTGCGGAATAGTACGGCGCGACATACTTTAAGTAATTTGGGCGAGTGTTCGCGTCGACTGATCCGTCTTCCGCGTAGTAGTCGACATCAAAATAGTCATCAAGGACGGCGTGTGACTCGGCAACCACTTTGCCGATCGCAGAAAACCCAGATGGCGTCGGTGTAAATACGGCTATCTTTGGCCGATTGCCCGAACTTCTTTTGGTCGTTTTTGACATCGCAGCAAGAGTTCGCTTAGCGGTTTCTCCCCAACTATAGTGTTTTAGGATTTGTCGATACTTCGACTTGGGGACCCCTTTATCGGTGGCTGTAAGCGCATCTTCTATAGCAGCGGCAATCGAGTATTGGTCCTTATGGTCGCAATAATAGAAAGCATCGGCTGAGATTTCCTTGAATACATCAAGCAACGAGCAGACCACGCGTTTGTCAACATGTACCGCTTCAAGTATTGGAAGGCCAAGTCCTTCGCTCTCAGGAACAAATAGCACCGCTTCGGCCTTCTCGTACAACCAGTCAAGTTCCGCCTCCTCAATATTGCCGGTAAAGATAATGTTGCTTGAGAAGCCCCGCAGGCGCTCCCGTTCCGTACGATGTATCTTCGAGGTGATGACGAGTTTGTATTTTTCCGATGATCGGGAATTAAATTGTTCGAAACCGATGACGGCACGAAGGTTGTTCTTCCGCGGGTCATCGCTCGTCGGCATCAGTATGAACTTTTCAGATAATTGCATACCCGGCGGCGGTACCGGACTCTTGTCGGACCTGATCGCCGCACCGTCGATGACATGTGTTCTTGAGTGAGGAATTCCTAAGTATACTGCCAGGTCATCACGCACCGCTTGCGAGATCGTCAGAATCTTATCGGCTTCAAAAAGTTGCCTGAATCGTTTCAGATAATTATCGAAAGGCATCTTGTCCGCGTAGCGGTCATGATACAAGTAAGGTATGAGGTCGTAGAATATGACGAAATTCGTCGTTAAATCAGGAAAGACAGATGCTATCGGTTCCTGAAACAAGCTTGGAATAAGAAAATCGACCGAGCCCACGTCAAGACGAAGCTTCTCGACGAATTCGTTGACCGCTTTCTTATTGTGCTTAGTGGCATTCTCTATACTCTGTCGAGTGGTACTCGATAGGTCCAGATACGACACCGTGACTCCTTCAAATAAACGCTCGAGCTTTTTATGCTCGATACCGACGGCATGCGGCTTCTTCGCGAATATAAGATGTACAGTCGCGTAATTCGATTCTTTAAGTATCGCCGAGAGTAGATATTCCGAGTATCTTCCCATGCCGCGATCACGCGCAGCTGACTGAAATATCTGCCCGTCAACAATAAGATGTCTTGATGTACTTGCCGACATGTCAACTAGACCTTAACTTATGTATCTTTTTCATGCCCGCCAAGCCGCCATCCCTTGCGACACGATAACTTTTCGCGACGAGTCGATAGGCAGGCTTAAGATTGTGTTTATACACCTTCTTTTTCAGGGCAAAGAATTCTTTGGCGTCATACTCACGCGCCTCTTTCAATAAATCGGCGTACCTCATATTCTCATTGGTCGTGATTGTCGGATGGGTTGTGACGACTCTTTTTTTACGTTCGCCCCGTTCGGTCAGCGTCCGCATGATTTTATTATCAATACCGTGGTACAACTGCTTCAACGCAGCGCGTGCACCCTGTTGGTGATGTAAGTGCAACTCAAGTTCTTGTATTCGAACATTCAGACCATGAATCTTACTATCGCGCTTTGCGAGTTGTTCTGCGTATTCTACATTTTGGCTTTCAAGCTCACGAAGGCGTGCTTCATAATCTTTTTGTATCATTGCAATCAATTGTACAGAATCAACTGTTCCATTAAAAGCCGTCACCCCTATTTATATGACATAAACTTAGTTAAAATAGACCAATGACGCTTAGAAAAAAACGAATAATCATAGACGGCGAAGTGTTGGTTATGCCTCACTTTAGCGGCATTGGTCACTATACGCTCGAGCTAATCAAAGCAATGGATGCAAAGCTCGTAGACCACCCTAACCTGGACGTGCGTATATTTGTCCACTTCAGGCACGTTGAAAAGGCTCGTGCATTCGGATTCAACAATATAAAGATTGTTCGGTCTCCTTTTTCTTTGCGGGTTTCTAATGGCCTTAAAATCAGAAACAAACAACTGCCATTAGACCTACTTTTTGGGAAAGGCATCTACGTATTCCCGAACTATTCATCCTGGCCGTTGCTTTTTTCAAAAAGCGTTCCATTTATATATGACCTCTCTTTTGAGAAGTATGCTGAATTCGCAGAGCCCCGCAACCAGGCCTTTCTGTCCGAGCAGGTAAGAAAGTCGGCCAAGCGATCATCTCATATAGCGACAATTTCAAAGAACAGTAAGCAAGAAATTCACGATTTCTATAAAGTACCTCTTGATAAGATTGGCATTTATTACCCAGCTGTTGATACTAATGTGTTCTTTAAGCAAACTGATCAGGTAATCGCTGCCGTAAAGAAAAAATACGGCATTACCGGAAAGTATATCTTGTTTGTCGGTAATATAGAGCCCAGAAAAAACCTCAAGAACCTTTTACTCGCATACGAGCAGCTTAATGAAACTATCAGAAAAGAATACTCATTATTGCTCGTTGGAGCGAAAGGCTGGCAAGATGGAGAAATTTTCGATATTATTCGCCGCCTCCAAGACGCAGGCGATAGCGTCCAGCGGCCAAAGGACTACGTCGAAGACAAGGATCTGCCGGCTATATATAGTGGCGCATCTGTCTTTGTCTACCCGAGTATCTATGAAGGTTTCGGCATACCACCAATCGAGGCTATGGCATGCGGCGTGCCTACGATTGCAAGTGATAATTCATCCCTACCTGAAGCGACAGGCGATGCGGCCCAACTTATCAATGCCGACGATACAGTCATGATACGCGACGCAATCGTGCGGTACCTTAGTGACAAAGACTTAACAAATAGCCATGTCAAGAAAGGCGCTAAGCAAGTAGCGAAGTTTTCGTGGAGTAAAAGTGCAGAAGATATTATTAATACCCTCTCTAGGCTTTGAGTCTACCAAATACCTTTCTATAAATTCTTACGGCAAGCTTTCGTATCAAGTAACGAACATCATCGTAATGAGCAAGCTGCCTAGATAGCAAGCTAACCTCACGCTGCAGCGATTCGTTTGCAGCTTCTAATTTGTTATTTTCAGCTTCCAATAATGGCAGCTTCTCTGCATTTATAATGCGCTGCGCTACTCCGGGGTTCACAATTATGCCAGATAGTATCATTGAATTAGCGTAGTCGAAGTACTTCTGTCGATTTAGAGATTCTTTTCGCAAGTAGTACTCATTAAGCCCGTCATTGAATATTGGAGAATACCCTGCTTTTTTCATAAGAGGCCGCCAGTCATGATTAACATGATTTGCCTCTATACAAATAAGTTCTGGACGGTATTTTGACCAGTCGTTTCCTGCTAGTACCTCATATTCGTGACCTTCGACATCGACTTTCATAAAGTTAATAGTCCTATCACCCACATACTCTGCTAGAATGTCGTTAAGCGTTCTGACTTTTACTTTATAATCTTTGTACTTGGAAAGTTTAGGGTCTTCACTTTTTATGTTCTGCTTTTTTGCCTCTTCGGAAAATGTAGACAATCCATGATTGCCGTACTCACGAAATTCTATCTCGCCCACCCTGTCTGAAATACCACAAGCAAGGTTTATGTCTTTTGTTCGAACCTCCGATAGCTTCTTATGAAGACTTGCGTTTGGCTCGATATTGATGCCCCTCCACCCATTATCGTAAAAAAGCTTCGTGACAGAGTCTTCATTGGGATCATTTGCTCCAACGTCGACATAAAAACCGTTTTTTATGTCTGGAAAGAAGGCCTCGATAATACGGTCCTCTCTATTCTGAGCGTAACTTACGATATATCCATCTGGAAGTTTCATATCTTCACTTTATTTCTACCACAAAGTCAGGATCTACGATATATGGCAACTGACGCTCCTTATTGATCGAGAATCTTGAGGCTTCGTCCCACCAGTCCAGGACATCTATCCCATTGGACCCAAGTATAGCCGGATCGACATAGTAGTCGCCGTCGGCAAAAATATTTGGCAGCTTCCACGTCAACTCAATACTTTCACCATCTTTGACGACCGCAATCTTCTTTCCCTCGATTTTTGTATTCGTGCCTGTTACGCTATCGCCCGAAACGGATCGTATCCTAATTCCTATGATAGGATTTTCAGTTGTTTGCTTTGCGGTTACCGTCTGGCGAATAGATACCTCATCACCATCAGACTTCACTGATATATCCTCTGTTTTAAGGGTGCCTCTCCCCCATCGTGTAGCGGTATCACCTGCGGTTGATTCTAGCGAGTCATTCGTGAACAATCTGGTGTATTTTTGTGCGATCTTGTCAGTGTCCCCGACATCCACTATCTCACTTTTGTCAATCAGGACTGCCCTGTCGCAATACTCTCTTACCGCATCCATGTCGTGCGACACAAATACTACGGTAGTTTCGCTATTTTTCAAACTCTTGAAATAGTTAAAGCATTTTCTTTGAAAGTCCGCGTCGCCGACGGCTAGCACCTCGTCGATCAGCAAAATGTCAGCCTTGGCCCTTGTCGCAACGGAAAATGCCAGGCGGACCTGCATGCCACTCGAGTAGTTCTTCAGCTTTTGATCCATGAATTGCCCGAGTTCGGCAAATGAGACGATGTCGTCATACTGTTCTTCAATTTCATTTTTACCGAATCCAAACAGTGCCCCGTTCAAGTAAACGTTCTCGCGCCCCGTAAGCTCAGGATTGAAACCGACGCCAAGCTCAATGAACGGCACCAGCCGACCGCTCCGCTGCACCTTTCCTTTCGACGGCTGATAAATCTCAGCGATGATCTTAAGGAGAGTACTTTTACCGGATCCGTTCCTGCCTACGATACCAAAAAATTCGCCCCTTTTGACCTCGAATGATATGTCCTTCAGGGCATGTTGCACTTCAAATGACTTCGATTTCTGCTTGTGGATACCTGTGAAAATTGATTTGATCGAATTAACCTTTTGATGTGGAAGCTTGAAATCCTTATAGACACCATCGATTTTGATTGCAACGTCATTCATCTAGATATCCTCCGCGAATCTTGGAGATTGCCGCCTAAAGTACCAGGCAGCCATCACGGCAAATAGTATCGTCACTGCGACGGGAATTAGCCTGAACCAGCCACTGCCGAATATATTTTCAAACGTCATTGCTTCATGCGTTACGAGCAGGTAGCGCGAGTCCTGAATGATTTGTGCGGCTGGATTTAACATCATCAGTTTCGCTACGTCATGCGACCGCTCCATTACCAGTGTGATAGGGTACAGGATCGGCGTGAAGTAAAACGCTGCTTGCATCAGGATTTCCCATATATAGCCGATGTCGCGGAACCGAACGTAGAGTGCACTGAGTAGGAAAGCGACGCCAAGAGAAAATATAAACAGTTGCAACAACGTTAATGGAAGCAGTAGCGCGCTCCAATGAAGGTCTACGCCGCCGATGGCAAGGAATATCGCCAGAACGGCGAAATTTATCAGCAGGTTTATCAAAGCCGATGCCGAGCCGGCCAGAACTATTACGTATTTAGGAAAGTTGAGCTTACGCATCAGCTCGCCCTTACCGACTATGGCAGTTACCCCGTTGTTAGTAACTTCAGTGAAGTAATTCCAAAGCAGGATTCCGAGCAGCAGGTAGGCTGGGTAGTGCGGTATGGTAGCGCCCGCATTAAATACGACACCGAACACAAGGTATAGGATACCGAACATAAACAGTGGCTTTAATAGCGACCATATATATCCCAAGAATGAGCCCTGATAGCGCAGCTTGAAGTCGGTTTTAACCAGCTCTTTGAGCAAAATCGTAGAGTAACGGTACTTCGCTTTTAAGCGCTCGGTGGTTTGTTTCATCTAGATAGCCATTATAGCTTTACAGCGGTCATTGCGCAAAGGATTGAACCGTAACACGGTATACTAGATATATGCAGAAGACTATCGTGATTACCGGTGTGAACGGCTTCGTAGGGAAGCATCTTGTCAATGAATTAGTGGACGCCGGCCATACGGTTGTGGGCATCGGTCGCGAGAACGAAGTTCATGAGCAGATAGCCGATAAGTTGGCTGAATACGCATTGGTGGACTTAGCACAGGAATGGCCTGCTCTTGAACACGAGCCAGACGCCATCATTCACCTGGCTGGGCTGGCCGCTGTCGGCCCGTCGTTCGACGCGCCACAGGATTACATAAACCTGAACAGTGCGATGGTGACAAACATGTGCGAACACTACGTGAAGGCCAGCAAGAAGCCGCGAATCGTTCTTATTAGTAGTGGGGCAATTTATGATTCGCACCAGCCAATGCCGATTAGTGAGTCTGGTGCCGTGTCTTTTAACTCTCCGTATGCCGTCAGCAAGATTCTGAACGAGAATCAGGCCGCCTACTATAACCTCCGCGGTTTAGAATGCGTCGTTATGCGTCCGTTCAATCATATCGGCCCGGGTCAGTTACCAGGCTTCTTGGTGCCCGATTTGATTGAAAAGATCCGCGCTCGCACCGGCGACGAACCGATTACAGTAGGTAATCTCGACACTAAGCGGGACTACACCGATGTGCGCGACGTCGTTTCAGCCTACCGTCTGGTCGCCACTCACCCTGAAACTCCGAAAGAACTCGTGTACAACGTCTGCTCTGGCGAGAGTTTAAGCGGGAAAACCATCCTTAGCACGATATCGTCGGCTATGGGTATAGACGAACCACCTATCGTAGTCGATCAGTCCCTCATTCGTCCAAACGATGCGCCCGACATCGTCGGGAACAGTCAGCAGCTCAGCCAGGAGTTCGGCTGGGTAAAGAAGTTTTCAATCGACCAGACAATCCACGATATCTTGGCTTAGTTCTTCGAAAGGTATTCTGGGAATGCCAAAGCCAAAGCAGCGATCATATACGATGTATTGAAGCGTCCGGATTTAAGCAGATCCGCGATTTCGTCTTTTGGAATAAGCTGGACCTCCCCAATCGCTTCGGAGGCTTCAAGCTGTCTTGCCTTTTGTTTAACGGCACCGGTAACACGGACTATATGATTGATGTGCGTCAATTTTGATGGGTACGGGTAGTTACCGGAAAGTAACGTAGCCTCTGTTGCTACGTACCCCGTTTCTTCCAGCAGCTCACGTAGCGCCGCAGCTTCAGGCGTCTCGTCATCATCGATTCCACCAGCTGGGAATGTCAGTACAGTGTCATCGACGGCGTACTTGTATTCTTCGAATAAGATTAATCGGTCTTGCTCATCGGTTGCGACGACCAGTACACCATCAGGTAGATCAACGACACTGTAATCGTCTACCATCGCACCGGACGGCAGCCGCACAATATCTTCATATACCGACATATACGGTGTTTGGTACACCGCACTACGCCCGGTCCGCTGCCACTTATCTGTCGACATTCGACTTACTTTGATTCAGCAGCTAGGTCGTGTTCGACCATCAGCTTTACCAAACCAGGGAAGTCGACAGCGCGCTTCCAGCCAAGTTGCGTCTCGGCCTTTTTCGGATCACCGAGCAGAATGTCGACTTCGGCCGGGCGGTAGAATTCTGGATTGATACGCAGCACCACATTGCCGGTGGCGACATCGGTCGCAGTCTCGCCTTCGCCTGTTCCTTCCCAGCGCAGCTCAATGCCGACCTGCTGGAAGGCTAGTTCGACGAATTCACGTATAGTGTGAGTTTCACCTGTTGCCAGTACATAGTCACCAGGCTGGTCCTGCTGCAAAATGCGCCACATGCCTTCAACGTAGTCGCCGGCGTAGCCCCAGTCACGCTTACTGTCTAGGTTGCCGAGTTCAAGTACGTCCTGCTTGCCCAGCTTGATGCGGGCGACAGCCTTTGAGATTTTGCGGGTCACAAATTCTGGACCGCGGCGCTCACCCTCGTGGTTGAATAGAATGCCGCAACTAGCATGCATGCCGTAGCTTTCGCGGTAGTTCTTAGTAATCCAGTGGCCATAAAGCTTAGCGACGCCATATGGGCTGCGTGGGTGGAAAAGCGACTCTTCGTCGTAGCCGCTACCTGGGCGGTTGTAGTCCAGGCCGCCGAACATTTCAGAGGTCGAAGCCTGGTAAAAACGGGTAGTCTTTTCAAGGCCAGCTAGGCGAATGGCTTCTAGCACATTAAGCACACCTTTGCCAGTCAGGTCGGCGGTAAGAAGCGGATCGCGGAACGAATAGCCGACGTGGCTGATCGCGGCCAAGTTGTAGACTTCGTCAGGTTTGACTTCTAGCATTGCGCGGGTCAGGGCAGAAATGTCCATCATATCCGCCAGCACGATGTTTACGTACGGCATCTCTTCTTTGACCGCTTGGTAGCGGGGATGGCTAGCTTCAAGCTGGCCGCGTAGCGTGCCGTATACTTCGTACCCTTTTTCGTGCAACAGTTTTGCTAAGTGTCCACCGTCTTGTCCGGCCACGCCGGTAATAAGTGCCGTTTTCGCCATATTCTCCTTCTTTTCTCCCTCGTGAAAGCGTAGTGTTCTGTCGTTTGTATTATATCAGATTCGATAGGGGTGGACTACCGGCTGTAATCGTCAGCCAGACGCACAATGTCGTCTTCGTCAGATGGATTTTCAGCGTCACTGTGCTGCCAGATTTCGGCGACAAGCACGAACCCGTCCGATTTTCCTTCTAGTCGGTGACGTTCGCCGGTTTGGAACTGAACAACTTCGTCGGCCGCGGCCTCAACGCGTTCGCTTTCGTCACCGGTCATGCTTTTGCGGTAGGCGCCGGTCGTTAAGAACCGCCAACGTTCGGCACGGCGGTGATGGAACTGCCAGCTCAGGCGCTCACCCGGTTTGACAATCAAGAACTTAGGGCTAAGTTCGGCCCCTTCAATCCCCAGCCGCGCTTCTTCTGGTGACAGACCCGGAAAGAATTCGTTCACGAACATATCGGCCTGTGATGAATCGATTCGCAGGTACGCGCCCCACGGTTTGTTCGCGTTCAGCTCGACAATCGTGTAGCCTGCGCCTTCGGCCAAGGCTTTGACCGTACTAACGAACGTATTGATATCTTGGTCTTTAGCGTTAGCCGCGTTTGTCAGCTCTGTGGTAAGTCCAGCCATTTTCTCCCTTTCGGTATTAACTCTATTTTATTTTAGCGTAGTCTGGTTTTGCTACACTACATATAATGCATATCGCCATCGATGCCCGTATTATCAATTCCTCGACCGGCCGTTATATCGAACGGATGCTTTATTACTTACAGCAAATCGACACCAGGAACGAGTACACGGTGTTGCTTCGAAAAAAGGATCTTTCTTACTGGCAGCCGACCGCTAGCAACTTCAAGGTCAAGGTCGCCGAATTCGATAACTATTCATTCGGCGAGCAAATCGGGTTTAAGAAATTGCTTGACTCGCTAAAGCCGGACTTGGTTCATTTTTGCATGCCCCAGCAGCCGGTTTTGTATGACGGCAGGGCAGTGACGACCATCGCCGACCTGACCCTGCTTAAGACGTACAATTCCGACAAGAATTGGTTCGTTTACCACTTCAAGCAGTTTGTCGGGCGATTCGTGTTCAAGCGTGTCGCACGAAAAAGCGCCCTGGTGCTTACAATCAGTGACTACGTAAAGCAAGATGTCGTTCGGTTCGCCGGTATTTCGCCAGACAAAGTCCGAACGACCCTGCTTGCCGCCGAAATTCCCGACTCTGGCGAGCTGAAGGAATACCCACTGCCGTTCACCGACTTCATAATGTATGTCGGTCAGCAGCCGGACTACAAGAACATTCGGCGGCTGGCGAAGGCACACCAAAAACTGTTGGAGTCACACCCGAACCTTGGTTTAGTGCTTACAGGGAGAAAAGCCGACGATACCAAGGCGAACGAAGCCTATTTTAAAAAAATGGGATATACGAACATCCTATTCACGGACTTCATCCCCGACGAACAGTTGAACTGGCTATTGAAACACACTAAAGCCTACGTGTTTCCGTCTTTGATGGAAGGCTTTGGGCTACCCGGGCTCGAAGCTATGGCGGTCGGCGCGCCGGTCGCCAGTAGCAACACTACCAGTCTGCCCGAAATCTATGGCGACGCGGCCGAGTACTTTGACCCGCTAAACGTTGAAGATATGGCCAAAGCTATTGAGCGGGTCATAAATGACGAGGATCTGCGACAAAAGCTGATCAAGCGGGGTCACGAGCAGGTCAATAAATATTCCTGGCGGCGAATGGCCGAGCAGACACACCAAGCCTACATGGATGCTCTAAAATAAGTGTCAAAAATACATTAAACCATTTGGTTGAATATAGTTTTGACACCTGGCTGGTTTGATTTTTTCGTATGTTTAGTATGTAAAATACTTAAATACTAGGAGCTTTTTTGGGCGATGATAATTCGGCGGTCTCGACCCTCCCCTTCACTAAAGGTCTCGATATCATCGTACTCGGCGGCAACCTGGTGGACGACACGGCGGTCGGCAGCGTTGAGGTTAGCGACGTGGCTATCACCTGTCTTTCGGACCTGCTCAATCCATTCTTTCGCCTGCCCTGCTACTTTGTCGGCACGCTGCTTCTTGTAGTCGGCGACATCGATATTAACACGCACTAGAGCAGCGTTCTGGTTGCGGAGGGTTGTTGACACGACATACTGCAAACTACGCAGCGTCTCAGCGCTACGGCCGATCAGTATACTATTGCTTTCGGTCGACGGCACACTCAGTTCAATCACATCGCCTTCGACACTAGCCTCAATATCAACATTAACACCAAAGAAGCTTAGAAGGTCTTCGAGGTATTTTTTGGCGTACGCTAGGCTGTCTTCGTGATTCATACTACTTCTTCCTTCCTGTGTCTTTGGCTACAATTCGCGTTACGGTCGTTCCACTCTTCGTGGCAGCAGATTTAGCCGGCTTCGGCGGTTTTGATGCGGATGACTTTGCTGATTTGGATGGCTTTATGTTTGCGGGTTTTGTTTCGGCGATCTGCTCCAACTCTTCCTCGTCTTGGCGCAGTAGGTACGCCTGTTGTCCGACGGCGACCAGGTTCGATACCGCATAGTAGAGCGCCAAAGCACCCGGTACCGAGATCATGACGAAGAACATAAAGATCGGCAGCACCTTCATCATGCGCTGCATGACAATGGCGTTCATTTCGCTCTGGTCTGCCTGCTTACCTTCGGCGGCGTCGGCCATGATATCTCGGATACGCCGCTTGTTTTCGGTTTTTGGCATAGTCTGACGGCTCATGATGTACTGCGTAATACCAGCAACGACCGCTAAGATAACTAGGAAAATGTCGACGCGGCCATCAGAAAACGCCGACTTAGTGAGGTCAACTATACCAAGTAATTTTTCATTGAAGTTGTCAGGATTTGCAATCAGCTCTTTGATTGGACCAATCTGCTCTAAAAAGCCATACGTGAACTTTTCAATCTGATCACGGTGCATGGTGAAAATCTGGATAACCTGGAACAAGGCAATGAATATTGGTAGTTGGATGAGCAAGATTCCAATTGAGCGGAATGGACTAACCCCATGCTTTTTATACAGCTCCATCATTGCTAAGCTTTCAGCCTGGCGGTTACCTTTTGATTGCTTTTTAATACGCGCCAGTTCTGGCTGGAGTTTGCGCATTGCCTTCGACTGGTGCAGCATACTGCGTGTTAGTGGGTACAAAAGGAACCTTACGATGATCGTAAAGATAATAATGGCGACCCCAAAGTCGCCCCCGGGCACGACCGCATACAGTCCCATTAACAGGTTGAATATAGGCTGAACGACAACAAGCTCAAAAATGTTCACTAAACGCCCTTCGCAAGTAGCATGTAAATTAGGTGGTTATTATTATGTAGTATAGCAGTTTATGCCGCCTGGTTGTAGAGGCCGGCTTGATTGAACGCTTGACCCACGGCCGAAACCAAGTCCGGCGACGACGCCGTCAGGACTTCGGCCGATACGACGATGAAAACGATATCCGACTGTTCGCGAACCTTCGGAAGCTCCAGACGAATAGCTTCGTATAGCCGGCGGCGTATGCGGTTTCGCTTAACAGCCGACTTAACGATCTTTTTGCTCACAACGACGGCAACACGTGGGGTTCGGCGCCGTGGGTTGGTCGAATATTTGCATACGAAAAAGCGTGACCGAACAATACTGCCGTTCGCGTGAACAAACCGCAGACTCCCGTGGCCATGAAACCTATTACGTGATGACAACATTGCTTTTAGTATATAAAAACTCCCGGCTGACTCCTATAAGTCCAGTCCGGGAGTTTTTATGTGACCTACCTTAGATGGCAAGTCGAGCGCGGCCCTTTGCGCGGCGGCGCTTCAGTACGGCGCGACCCGCTTTGGTTGCGACGCGCGCGCGGAAGCCGTGTGTGCGGGCGCGGTGACGGGTGTGTGGTTGGTGAGTTCGTTTTGGCATATCAGTGGTCAATTGTATCCTATTCCCCTACTTTTCTCAAGAGGTAATGGTTGTATTTGTAAATGGATTATTGTGTCGTTAAATTTTTTATCCACATTTTGCTAAGGTTTATCCACACTATTACAGATGTGATCTCTTATTGTGGAAAACTATTGAGGTGTCGGATGTGCCGCCACGAAACCACTTCTCGCTCCAATCCTTTATTGTGGAAAACTTTTTTGTTGGCTACAATAAAGGTATTACGTAAACGGCAGGAACTGTCGGCGGGAGGAATACCTTGAGTCATTCGTTATGGCAAAGTGTGCTTGGTGAGATCGAAGTTTCGGTTTCGCATGCCACCTACATGACATGGTTCAAGAATACCGAGCTACTCGAGACTACCGACGAATCGGTGACGATTGCAGTGCCGAATATCTTCGCGCAGCGTCAATTCGAGGTTAAATTCAACGACCAAATTAAAGAAATCCTTGAGAAGAACGGTGTCAAACCAAACACTATAAGCTACGTCGTTAAAACAAATAAAAGCAAACCCGTCACTTCGCGCGAAACGACCCGAACCGAAAACAAGGCAGCCGACCGGTTGGTTGCCCCCCTTCCTAAAAAGCAGGCGGCCACAAACGGCCTAAACCCACGCTATACATTCGCGAATTTTATTGTCGGTTCAAGTAATGACCTAGCGTATAGCGCCTGTCAGGCTGTAGCTAAAAATCCAGGCACTAAATATAACCCGTTGTTTTTATACGGCGGCGTCGGTTTAGGTAAGACACACCTTATTCAGGCGGTAGGTAACGAAATTACCGCAAAATCTCCCGAAACCGCAGTACTTTACATTAGTTCCGAAACGTTTGTGAACGACTTTTTGGAAAGTATTCGGTTTAAGAAAAAAGGGTTTGCCGACAAATACCGCAATATCGATGTGTTAATTGTGGACGACATGCAGTTTATTGCCGGCAAGGAGAAAACTCAGGAAGAATTCTTTCACACCTTCAACGCCCTTCACCAGGCGAATAAACAAATTATTATCAGTAGCGATAAGCCACCACGCAACATCCCAACCCTAACTGAACGTCTACGAAGTCGGTTCGAGTGGGGTATGAGTATTGACATTCAAATGCCCGACTTTGAAACTCGCTGTGCCATTCTTGAAGCAAAAGCAGCTGCGTCCCATGCTGAAATCGATCGCACGACCGTTGAGTATTTAGCGAACAATGTAAAAACAAATATCCGGGAGTTAGAGGGCGCTTTGAATCAACTACTCGCTTATTCTGAAATGCGTGGAATTCCTGCTGACATATCGACCGCCGAAGGGCTGATTGGGAACGTTCGACGATCACGACCGCAACATCTTAGTTCGCGGCAGATTATCGACAAAACCGCTCGGCACTTCCAACTCACGACAGCCGAAATCTGCAGTGCAAAACGAGACAAACATATCGTGACTCCACGCCAAATAGCGATGTACTTACTTCGAAGCGAGCTTCATCTAAGCTTCCCTAAGATTGCGGCAGAACTAGGACGAAAAGACCATACGACCGCAATTCACTCTGTTGAGAAGATTGAAAAAGCCATAAAACTTGATTTCATGATTCGCGAACAAGTTGCCGAACTTCGGGAGAAGTTATATGCCTAGTCTAAATTCTTGGGGAAAACATGGGGATGAGGTGTTGAATACGCCAGGTATTGTTTGTACACAAATATGCACAGGTGTGGGTTTTGGTAGTTTGAGTGATGTTGAAGCTAGTGGAAATATCTACTTTTCCAACTACTTTTCCAATATTTATCCGAAGGGTTTTGCACGCGGTAAAAAGCCTGTTTTTAATCTGTTAAGTGCCGTGTTTTCCCCATTTTCCACACCCCTTATTATTAACGAAACGAACTGAAAGGAATTAAATAACAATGGAAGTAACAGTCACCCAAGAAAATCTCAGCTTCGCACTTAATAATACAAGTAGGATTGCAAGCAGTAAGGCAGGGCTCCCTATTTTAAGTAACATCCTCCTTCGTACCGACAGTTCGCGTCTCCTCATTGCAGCCACAAACCTTGAAGTCGCTTCATCGCACCGAATCGGCGCAAAGGTTATTAAGCCTGGCTCAATTACAATTCCAGCAAAACTACTCAGTGATTTCGTACAAAACCTTCCAAAAGAACAAATTACTCTAACTGTCGCAAATAACAAACTACATATTTCGGCTAAAAATTCATCATCAACCATTAACGGCGTCGCGGACGATGAATTCCCCGAACTGCCCGTTATAGACGACAAAAAAGCAGTCAGCTACAATCTTTCGTCCGAAGATTTTAAACATTCAGTTTCACAAACAGTCATAGCGGCTAGTAATGACTCAACTCGCCCAATCCTTACCGGCGTGTATTGGCATTCGTTCGAGAAAAACCTTTACCTTGCGGCAACAGACGGATACCGCCTAACGGAACGCCGTATCGTCGCAACTAAAAGTGACGTCGAAGCGGTCATTCCAACCTCGACACTCCAAGAAGTACTGCGAACCCTTCGCGACGACATTAATGAAATCGAAGTATTGTTTGATGAAACACAGGTAACATTCCGGTTGGCGGAAGTTGAAATAACAAGCCGGCTCATTGACGGCAACTTCCCTGACTACCGACAACTTATTCCTTCGTCAACCGAAAGCTCATTTACCGTCAATCGTTCTGAATTAATGAGGATCATTAAGATCGCCGGATTGTTTGCTCGGGAATCGGGTGGCGGTATTACACTCAACCTCGATGTGGACGCGTCGCGTCTTACGGTTCACTCTATTGCGTCTGAAGTCGGTGAAAACTCATCAGAACTAGAAGTAAAAACCAACGGGCAATCAGGAAGTGTAAGCTTGAATTCTCGTTACCTGACCGACGCCTTAAATGCCGTGACGTCAGATGAGGTGTCGTTCGGGTTCTCTGGAAAGTTAGCGCCATGTGTACTGACTGAATCCATTAAAGAGCCGAACTATAAGCATATCATTATGCCACTTAAGAGCTAATGAGTGTCAGTGTCGGTATACTTCTCATATAAGTACGGATTATCATAAATAATCGTATACTTTTCGGGGTTACCACCGTTTTCCTTAATCTTCTCTAGTACTTCTCGTCGATACTTCTCGGCAGTCTCGTTACTGACGCGCGTAACAACACCTCCATGATCATAATCAGGAATCTCCTCGAAAAACTTTATATTCAATATAGCCGTTCGACTACTCGTGTCGACAGTAGCGTCAATTTGCCATCGTTCATTAAAAATCGGAAAGGCACTTCTTGAGATGAAGAGGTCATCAACCTGGCCACTATTACTTTTGTTGACCTGGTTGCGCCGCTCTTCATCTGAGAGCCTATTGAAATCTATATATTTTGGTATAAACGATCGCTCGATCGTACGAATATTCAAACCAAACCACTCCGATTGAATTCCCTTCATAACAACGGAATACTTAGACCCACTTTCTAAAGTTTTATTTAGTGGTATAACAACATCTCTCTCTTTAATAGAGGGTTCGACCGGAATATCATTAACCGATACGAGTTTGATCGACTTTACTGGCTGTGAGAAGTGATACCGGATTTCGGTTGACGAATCAGCTACAGCATCAAGCGACGGCGTGGTGCTTTTGAGCCTAAACACTAAATTGTCATAACAGACATACAGGACGATTATCGCTAGTAGCAACAAACCTGCCCTGATGATATATTTTCGTAGGTCGTACCTTTGTGTTTCCATTACTTTAAGCTCCCAAACCCTTCGATTGATGAACTGCCAACCTTATATGAGCCGCGGCCGACCCCATTTCCATTCCCCGTGTTGTCTGTCGCGGTGTTTCCAGAAATGGTGAAGATCGTATCACCCTCCACCTTTTCTACGATTCCAGTGTGGCTGATTCCCATCGTGTAGACGTCACCAGGTTTCGGCTTAACACCAGGGCCGTTATCGGTCCAGGTCCCATTCGCCTTAAACCAGCTCCGTACCCCGTCAACGCTCGCGATTCGCCAACCGCCAGATAAGCCGCCAGTGAACGGTGAACCAGCCTGGTTATATACCCAACTGACGAAATCGGCGCACCAATATTCAAGGGTACTGTCGGTGTACTTATCTACCTCTTTACCGCAACTTCCATCCCTACTCGGGTTGCCTGCATCACACCCTAACGGGTCTTCTTTGACACCTTTATTTAATTCAGCCTGCGCAATGGAGACGATATCACCACCACCACTCGTACTAACACATCCCCCTCCTGGCTGAGCGGGGGTGTCGGGTGATGTCGGCGGTGCGGCGCCATTCCCATATAGCCCGAATATCTCATTCGCTAACTGTACTCGCCCCTTTTGTGCTGATTCGCTCTGGTCTTTCGGACGTTCGAACTTCGTCATAAAACTTCGGGCGGATCCGTCGATTGTCGTCTGTCTTTTTAAATCATCTCCGGCGGCCTTCTCGCTAATTTTACCGCCCGTTCCAGTTCCTTCAAGCTGTTCCCATAGGAACTGAAGCTGATGGTCGAGGGTATCAATTTGCGCATATGTCTTTCCGGCGTCCAAAGATGGATTGATCATTTTCGAGGGCGGCGTCCATTGGACGATACCCCACCCTGACGAACTGTTTCTGACGGCTTTTGAGGAGGTCTTTACGCTGGCATCAGTGCCTTGTTTGCGCATCGGGAGGACGCCGGATTCGGCCTTCATATTACCGACGATACCAGCAGTCTGTTGAGCAGAGTAACCTTTGCCAACGAAGAAATTAAACGCCTTCTCTGCTTCGGTTGAACCCGTCAGTGACGAAATGGACCCAGTCGTGCAAACACAGCTACTTGAACTTGTATTATTAGTCGCCGCAGCCGCCGCGTCACCAGTGCCGGTCTGTTGGGAGTTGGAAGGTCCATTGCCTCCATTTACCACAGGCCAGCCCTGGGCATCGTACGTCAGCCTATCTACGTTTAGAGAACGAACCTGCCGCTCCCCGTTGTAGTAACCGTGATACACGATCCAGTCAGTGTTGGTACTATCAGTAATAATCGAATGATGACCTGGGTTGAGGATTGGTGATTTACCTTCGAGAATGGGGCGCATACTGTTGTTTGGGGTGTAATTGCCATTCACGGTTCTAGACCTCGCGACGAGTACGCGGTAAGCCGGAGCGCCATCCTTAATATCGTAGTGACCCTGGGAATAGGTTAAGTAATACCAGCCATTCCGCTTGATAACCCAAGACCCTTCAATGGTGGCGCTGCTTCCAACACCACCACGCGTCAGTAATTGCTTCGACGACCCTGTAGGCTTGAGTGTATTGCCGTCGAACGTCAATTTAATGACGTTAATTGCGCCACCACCCCAGAACATCCAAGGCGTCCCATCATCATCGACGAATATATGAGAGTCGATACTGTACGCGTATGGTAGATTTAACTTCCCTTTAAACACAAACGGTCCACCGGCGGAGTTTCCGACTGCGTAAGCGATTTTTGGGTTTCCGCCACCAGGAATCTCCGGCGTACCAGTAGGGATGGTGTACGTAAGGACATACTTGTTGCCGATTTTAACTACGTCAGGTGCCCACTTGGCGCCACCGGCTTCGTTTGGCGCGCCATTCAGCCTCCAGTTGCTATCGACGCGCTTCCAGTGGGCCATATCGTTCGATTCAAGTAATACTCCCCCGGTCGCGTAAACATAAAACATGCCGTCGCCGCCGCTGACAATAGCAGGGTCTGGCGCGCTTTCCTTATATACAGGGTTACTAAACGCACTAACCGAGCCTGTGCCACCCAACTCTCCTGTGCCACATGTCTCTTTGGTGTTGTAGTAGAAGATATTATTCGATATGGCGAACTGTTCATCGAACTCTTCTTGGTCATCTACCGCGCCAACATTAACAGATGAGAAAACAATGACTAATGCGCTTAAAATCGGAATGAACCTTTTTCGCATAAGTCCCCATTTAGGTAACGACATCATATCCGTCCACATCCTCCCGACGTCTTACCAACAAGCTGTTGCCAGTTAACAGAAGCCTTGTTAGCCAGTGCCAAAAATACATCTTGCGGACAAATATAGTTGCCCTTGTACGCCATGCCAATATGTAAGTGGGAGCCGTACACATTACAACCAAGCGTTCCAACTTCCATGATTTGCTGGCCAGCGCGAACGGTTTCACCTTTCTTAAACCTTTTATTTTTTCCGTGCATATAGGCGATTCCAAGCGTGCCACCATCGACTGATGACTTGATTGCTATACCGTCTTCTGCACCACAAAGGCTGGTCGAAGTAACGGTACCCCCCATCATGGCATAGACGGGTGTGCCGACCGTTGCGCTTATGTCCGCGGCGATATATGCTCCTTTGCCAGAAGTTCCCATATTATCCTCACCCCAGGCGGTTCCAGTGGAGCCGTGACTATTAAGCCAATCTACCTTATTAGTATTGTACTTTGATTTATCTAAAGGCCATGCCAATTCACCACTCTGCGCTCCTCCCGATCCAGGAACGACCAGCTTGCCATAATGCACCATGTGCGGACTGCTGTTGGTTGAAGGGTCACGGAATTCTTTCGCCCATTCCACCTTTACGCCCGGAGTGGCATAAATATAGTCAACTCCCTGATACCCTTCATGGTCTGTCGCGCAGGGTTGCTGTCTCCCGCCGATCACCATAGACATCAGGCCGTTCTGCTTGAACATACAGTAAAGTAAGTTATTTTGGTTGAATTGGTATGTTACGTTCTTGGTTCTTCGTACACCCGTTCCCTCGTTAAAGTCGCCGCTAAAGAATATCGGCACGCCGGGGTTCGAGGCCTTAAGGCTGCGCACCTTTTCGACGTAAATCTTCGCGGACTCGTAACGCTTTTGGGGTGCGTTTTCTGCTCCGCAGCAACTGGCTAAATTATGGGTGTTCATGACGATGATTGTCTGACCTGTACTTACATCTTGGAACCAGACAATTGGTTGATTCGCGCGGCCACCACCCTTTGTGCGTTCGCCTTCGTTACCACAAGCACGAGCTTCTTGGTATTCAGTTTTGTGGTTATAGCTCGGCACATCATACACCTCAGACTTAATTACTTTGAATTTGCTGGACTGGTAGAATATGCTTCGTCCCCTGGTACAGAAGTTTGATTTTGACTCACCCCTCTGAACGTCTGGATAAACTTTATACCCATTCTTTCCGAGCTCGCTTTTTAAGGGGAAGTAATTCGCCTCACCTATTTCTTGCATACCGATTATGTCCATCTTCTCGCCTAAGATTTTCTGGGCAGCAGCGCCAGTATCACCCCGAGTAGGCTGATTATATGTTCCCATGACGAAGCTGGTTCCCGCACCAGTGCTTTCAGCCGAGCCAGGAATGACAACATTCGCGAAAACGGTCGGGTGGTCGGATCCATTGCTGGTGTACCCTCCGGCGACCGAATCAAATGATATCACCTGCATTTCCGGCGTCAGGTAAATGTGGTCGATGAAATTACGATCACCTCTCGCTGGAGGGTTCGGACATTTTGCAGGCCGGGGAACGGATAAGTCGTAGGCGTCATTCATGCCGCCCTTTGTGAGAACACAGTATGCAAGCTTTTCATTCGTACTCGCACCCGCACCCTGTTCTTTCGTATACCCGGAATTAAAGTCACCAGTTAGAATGACCGGCGCATCGGTTTTTAATTGATTTACAGTTGCAAGATGTGCCAGCGCGTTTTGGTAGCGAGTTTCGGAGTCACCCGCCCCGCGGTTAATCGGGTCGTGCACGTTCATGACATAGAACGGCTGCTTTGTGGCATTGTCTTCAAGTTTGACCCACGGTTCCTCGATTTGACCACCAAAGTATACCGTTTTCCAGGTCCCTTGGTCTATCTTCGTAAAGCGTGCCTTACTCCAACCAATACTGTCCGAGTCTTTACCGTGGTTGGAGAGCTCGAATTCTGGCATTTTTTCTGCCAGGCGTTGGTGTTGCTTCGGTTCGAATTCTTGGAAGCCTACTACCTCTAGGTTGTTATCTCGGATGGTGTTGATGGTGTAAACCATCCGGTCTTCCCAGTTCTTGTTCGGACGGCTGTCTTCGCCGGGCGCGTCGGTGTGGCTAGCGCCACGGACGTTGAATGACCCGACTTTTAGCTCGCTACCTCCGGTTGTTGCTGCGGTCGTCAATTCGCTATCGAAGTCGTTGTCTAGACCTTCGTCGGCGCTCTGGTCGACATAAAACAATGCGAACATAGTGTTGCGCTTCTCGTTTGCGCCACCTTGTCCGACAACACAATCAGTGCCCGGATCGCCCGCTCCGCCGTCTTCGGTGTACGCGTCTCCGATTGATGTTTTACGGTCGATACACCGTTCGATATACGAGGCGTACTCACCTTGCGGGGTGGCGTCCGTCTCGGTTATATAATTTCCTTTAATCATGTAATCAAGCACTTCATCGGGGTCGACTTCTTTGTCGGGCAGCATGTAGCGCAAATTGCAGAACGGATCGGCGGCGTAGTCTTTGTACTCATTGTCATCGCATTGACTGAACTGAGGCAGGTCACTGTCGGCCGATGAGGTTGGTGGACGCGTTAGTGACGACAGTGTGGTAGTCACGAGCGACGCGGCAGCAAGGCCGGACGATCCGACGGCCTGCATCTTAGTAGAGTACGGTAGTATCGCACTGACGATACTACCAAGAAAGGTATTGCGACTGGTCGGGTCAAACGGACTACGCGACGCGCGGTCGGCTGCGTTGTATTCGGCCATTAGCTTGTTCGTCTGCTGGTTGTAGTCGGCGTATGCCGACTGAGTGGCTACGCGCAATCCACGCCCCTGGGAAGCTTCGGCGTTGTAGCCACCCCAGCCAGACGTAATCGCGTTGCCGGTTTCGTTGCCATTCTCATCGCCTTTTATGACATCGCCTTTTACCATATCAATCAGTTTCGGCTGGATGAGCGCAAACGCGATTGATATTGTAATGCTTGCGGTGGCTCCCAACGCAGCACCTACCCCAAGTGAAGTTCCTCCACTAAAGAATGCGAGCACTGCACCGGCGGCTGCCAGCCCAAACACTAAGGCCTGCCCTTTCCAGCTTTTCGTAAACTTACAAACAGAGTCAGCCGCCTGAACGGTATTCGGTTTTCCGACCGTCAGGGCACTCACAAGCTTTGTCATCATATTGTCATTGAGTAGCTGCCCGTTGACGTAACGACTCGTCTCGTTCTGAATAAGGCCTTTTTCGGATAGCGCTTCGGCGTCCTTCTCGTTTGCGAGCGATTCGAAAGACGCGGGTTGGAACACGTCACCGTACGCGGCGAACTTGAAGCCGTCTGAATCAAGGGCTGCCTTGCCTTCACTATTGGGTTTGGTGAGCAAATCGCCAAAGAACGCCATTTCTTCTTGGGTTAAGTCACCATACTTCTGTTTATGTGAGATTTTCATGAACTCATAGGAGTATCGGATTAGCTGCCGCTGTTGATAAATTTTCGCGGCGAAGCTGGCTACTCGTACCATCACCCAGCCAGTACAAAGGGTATCAATTGCACCGGCACCCAGGGCGGTCGAAGTCAATGCGCCTTTAAGGGTAGATTTAACGGCAGTTTTTGTTACCTTTTCGGCAAGCTTATTTCGGCCAAGCGACTCGTCTATGAGCGAATTAAGGCGCTCACCCTCTACCTTGGTGTATGTATTGCCCTCAGAGTCAGTATAGGTAACATTGCCGTTGTCGTCGGTGTGTTTTGTTAGTTTTTTCCCATCGGCTGGAAGGTTATCATTCTCGCCGGCGGCTGTTTTTTTGAGGTCTTCATTCATCTTTTTGCGGTCGGTGGAAGATTTGACGCTACTACTCTTCTTTAACCCGAGTTTTGCTCGCACTTTGGCAGAAACTTTGTCGGAAAAGGCTGCATACAATGGATCATACCCCTTGCGAAGGGCGGATCTAAGCGCCGGGTTAGTGCGCGCTTTTTTTACCAGGTCACGCGCTGCGATTTCGTCTCCGTCGAACACGAAGTGCGTCGGTTTTATACGTCCCGGTATTATACTTCTGTCACCTTTTATCTCGACACCAGCGGCTTTCAGACGCTTAGCGAAACCGGATCCTTCACGGATAGTCTGGTACTTACATCTAATAGTTACGGTGCCACAAGCTCCTTTGGTAATTTTGGATCCGTACTTCTTCTTAAGTAAAAGCGTCGACCGAGCGTCAAGCGCTGACAGCTGGTCGTTGATCTTACCGGTCAAAGTTTCTGATAGCTGCTGCAGCAGAAGGGCTGGCGAAAAAATAATTGCCAGAATGGTTGGCAGGCCTGCTCCGAGAGCCAGAATGGCCGCAAGCGGCCCGCGCTTCTTGAGTATCGTCTTCAGGCTGGCCGTCTGTTTTTTTTCGGCTCCACCACGCCCTACGTACAAACCGCTCGTCAGTGCTTCTTCGCGCTCGCGAACGTCATCTATGTTCTTGAGGTTATCATCTGACGCTGCGTCGTATGACCCTAGTTGTTTGTCAGCGCTAGCTAATTTCTTGTCGAGTGCTTTTTGCTCGCGCTCAGACAGGCCGTGGTCGTCAATACGCCCGAGCGTCGGGCGAATATCGGGTTCAATTTCGGGATGTTGCTTCCTGTCAGGTTCCATAACGGACTATGATTTTAGTTTTGGCCAAACCCCTCACGGTTTGCCCTCATTATACACCGTACTCACCCGGGCTCATATAGCCGGGACTGGTGGGTGTCGGCTGCTCGGTTGGCGTTGGTTGTGGGGCGGCCTGTTGTAGTGCTGCGGCGTTGGCCCCGGTCGTGACCAGGCCTTGTTCTGTTTGAGACGCGATAATTTGAATATGCACGTGGTTTTGGCCGGCAAAGAACAGCCCTTGCCCTACCGGGAAGTTAGCGAGTCGCTTACGCTCCTCTTCGGTCAGTTTGAAGACATCTGCAAGTACGTCCACGGCGCTGGAACTTTGCTTCAAAAGCAGTTGCATGGAGCTGTTCGCCACGATGGCACGGCCCATCTTGCTGCCCATGAAATCTTCGACGTCCTGGGTGATCGTGGTCAGACCAAGCTGATACTTACGGGCTCGTTTAGCAAGACTGAACAAGAAGTTGGCGGAGTCGTCGTACTTCATGAGCTGCCATGCCTCGTCGACGATGAGCATGCGTTTCTTTTGGTTGCTGCGGGTAATATTCCAGATGTGCGACAACACGATGTACATGGCGACCGGACGGAGTTCATCTTCAAGGTCGCGAATGTTGAACACGACCATGTTGTTGTTGATGTCGATGTTCGACTGCTGCGAGAAAATACCTGCGAACGTTCCCGTGGTGTACTTACGAAGCCGCTGGGCCAACTGTGGACCGGTACCGCCCATGTGAAGCAACGTGTCGTACAGGTCAGCGATAGTAGGTGGCATGCTGTTGTGAGTCAACGGGTCGGACGTAATACCGGCTCGGGCGTATGTATCGATCAACCCTTGGTCAAGGTCGGCTTCTTCGGCTGGGGTCAGACCGGCCATCATCTGCCCCGTCGAGGTCATCTGACTGCCGCCGAGCATAAGGCGGAACAGGCCGTGAAGCGTCACTAGGTTGGCACGCAGCGCATCGTCGGCTTCTTCGGTGTCAATGACACGCGGCAAGTCAAACGGATTGATACGTGTGTCAGAGTTTAGGCTAAGCCGGATATAACTCCCGCCAACGGCGTCGGCCAGTTTTTGGTATTCGTTTTCCGGGTCGATAATCAGAATGTCAGCACCGGTCATCATGCTGCGCACAGCCTCGAGCTTAACCGTAAATGATTTTCCGGCACCAGATTTGGCGAAAACTACCATATTGGCGTTTTCGAGTGTGAACCGGTCGAAAATAACCAGTCCATTATTGTGCATGTTAATTCCGTATAGGATTCCCTTTGAATCAGTGAGGTCGGCCGAAGTGAATGGGAAGGACGTCGAAATAGCGCCGGTGTTCATATTGCGACGAATCTGCAGCTGGTCTGTCATTTGCGGCACGGTGCTGTTTAGCCCCTGCTCTTGCTGACTGGATGCGACTTTGCTGAACACGAGCTGTTGACCGAAGATGGTTTCGATCTTGTGCTGCACGAAACTGAGTTCATCTAGGCTATCAGCGTACAGGGTGAGATACAGGCCGTAGCGGAAGAACCGTTCTGCCCCGACCTGCAGCTGATCGCGCAGTTCCTCGGCATCTTGAATGGCAGCTTCAAGGCCTGGGTCACGGGTACGCCCCTTCTCGCTGTTGATTGCGATGCTGGCTTCCATTTGCGTGACTTTTTTGCGCAGGTTGTTCAGGACAACCTGGCTTTCAACCGGGTAAATGAACATCGAAATGTCGAGTACTTCGTCGATATTGATAACGCTCGACAACCAGCCGGTATAAATCTGCCGAGGGTAGCCGTATACATAAAGTGTTCGACCATATTTGGTGCCAAGTCTAAAGTAACTGGAGTGGATTTCAATACTGCTCGGCGCAATTAGGTCGCGGAGTGTCGTAACACCCTTTAAGAATGCTTGTTCCACCTCGGCCTGCTCACGGGCTCGCTGAGCGGCGGCAATATCGACTGGGTCTAACTTCTTCTTAGCCATATGCTACGCTCCCCCCTGCAGACTAGACCGCGGCGCTTCGCCCTGACCTTTGGTGACGTATGTGCTGGTGACATTGTCAAAGTCACCCAGTGGTTCACGCACGGCGGTGTCAGGGTTATAAATGTTATAGTACAGCTCACCAAGTTCTTTGGTGTTCAACTGCACGCTTTTGACTCCTAGCTGAAACAGTCCACTCATAACGGAATCGACGCGGTTTTTTATCTCATCCTTAGCTTTGTTGTAGCTGGCTTCGTCGATTTTTATGGTCTCGTTCGACTGCTTGGCGAAAATCTTGCCAAAGAAACCTTTGGCTTGGTCGCGAAGGTCGGTCAGGTCACCTGCCGGGTAAAACGGCACCACGATAAAGAAGCTTTTATCCATAATGTTCGCCTCTTGGCTAAGAACGTCGATAAAGTTAATGTAATCGTCCATTAGCACACCGAGTAGCATGTTGTCCTGGTTGCGTCGCATGGTCACTAGGCGGTCGATGTATGGACCGATGTCGACACGCTGCGACCGTATAAACACCTGCACAGGAAAGTACAGCGAGTTCAAGAAGTTCTGGTAGCTATACTCAACCCCTTCGCGTTCGCGAGAACTCATAAGGTCGAAGTTAATCGATTTACAGGCGACCACGGCGCGAAATAACCCATCGCGCATAATGACCATATTCTCGCGCACCTCTGAAATCTGCAAGGTATTTTGGGTAGTATTCGGATTTACAGGCGGTTTAGCTGGTGCCGCAGGCGCGCCACTTCCGGTGGCGGCTGGTTGATTAGCTGGCGCTACGGGCGGTGCTGGAAAAGCGGCCGCAGGCGGCACATCACCACCCGCTGCTGGCGGCATGGCTGGTGGTACGGGCTGTTGGTTTGCTGGCTGGCTCGGCGGCATGAAGAGATGTTTCGTTCCCACTCGTTACGCCGATTTACCCTAGCGGAGCGATATAACTACCTCATCCTCAGAAAGTTTTTCTTTCTCATGAATGCGATTTGCCTCCCTGGCAATCGTTTCCACCGATAAATCGGGATTATTTGCAAGGTTAATTATATCAGGCGAAAGCTGTTTTTCGCCAGGTTTATCTTCCTTTGCTGTGGGTTGGGTTTTCTTGGCTGCATTCGGGTCGATTGGTGCGATGACAGACTGGTGCATAGCCGGGTACGGATCGTAGCTTACATGAGTTGCTGGATCATCCGGTGCTGGTTGCGTAACGACTGTAGGTGTTGTTGGCGAAGGAATGGCGGCATATGGGTCGGCAACCGGGATGGTCGGCATGACCGGCTGAGTGACCCCTGCTGGAGGCTGGACAACGTCGGCAGTAACACCGGCAGACTGATTTTTTATGCGGTCCAGCATTTCTTGGTGGCGCCGGGCGTCAGCTTGGTCGAGCATAGTATTGAACTCCTGCCCCACCGCCGCGCTTTCATCCAATATATCCGGCGTTGACTGCGCTTCAAGGTAGGCGTCGTTGGTCATAGCGCCTGGGGACGACGGCATTTGTCCTTGCACGCCACGAACAGCCCAGCCTCGTGAATCGACGATGCTCGCCAGGTAGCTCAGGCGCTGCTCGGCTTCGGTCTGGGATAAATCTTTTGTTCGCTGAACTTCTACGACTTTAGGCACGGTAATTTCGACGAGAGTCTGCGTACCATCGGGCGACCATAGGCGGCGGTGCGGCTTCAGGTAGAACGACACGATTGCCGCCAAGTACGTCTCCATCGGCTGGTCCTTACGAAGCGGCAACGCTAGCGCCCCGAAGAACAGGATGACCGGTAGCACGATAATGACCAGCGGAATAAACAACTGTGCCAAAAACCACCCTATCACCACCGCCCCAGCGACAATGATAAGGTAAATAAACTGCCGGAACGAAAACGGTCCGATCAGCTTGTCGTCAGCCTCGACGTCTTGAGGTACCTTATAAACGGCCATGCTTAGATTATAGCCTACCAGTCCTATTAAGGGTTGGTCATTGAGCTTACTTCAGGGAACTTTGTGCTGTCTGGACCAGCCAAGAAGGCGTTAGTATCTCCATTTGTAACAAATTTTTCAAATGGATCAAGCAGAACTTTAGCTTTGTCCTTAAGCCGAGAACTGATGTTCGGATTATTCTTCCACTGGTCGTAGGCTTGTTGAACTTTCTTGATGTGGTCTTCGCTAAGCTTGCCATTCTTAGCCATTTCGTAAATAAGACTAAGATCGTCAGGGTCCATAGTTGAAAGCGTTTCAGGCGACATGTGAGTAAGGATACGGTCTCTTGTATCTGTATAGATGTTCTTTTCATAATCACCTACTGTAGCATCACCCTGTGCCTCGTCACCGATGCCGAACGGCTTCTTGGACTTGTCGGCCATAACGATCTGCTGCAAGTTCTTAGCTTTGCTGAGTCGTGCCGCAGCGGCTTCGCGCTCCGGTGTTCCCTCCGCCGTGGCGTCGTACTCCGCCTGTGCCTGAGCGCGCAATTCCGACATGCGCTCCCATAGCTTAATGTGCGAAGCCATATGTTGGCGTTTAGCAATCACAGAACCCATGGCAGAAATTCTTTCATCCGGCTGATCAAGTACGTCAGCGGCTCCAAGCATAGTATCGCCAAGAATCTCCTGTTCCTTTGTTTCGGACATCAAGGTACTTTCAGCGGCAACACCCTTTCTGAACGATTCAAGGATAGTCTGTTGAGCAACGGCCTTGGCCTGACTCACGCCGGCGATGCCTTCGATGCCTCCGGCAACGTCAGCTAATCCGGTCGCGTCATCTTGTATCGATTTAGCATAACCGACGTCAGAGACGCGTTTTGCTGCGCCGGTCCGTTGGGTTTGTACTCTGCTCTGGACATCAGCTTGGTTTAATTCGACCGATACCTCCTGAAGTTCCGGATTGCCATTGATTATCGCGGCAGCAGCTTCCGGACCCGCTTTAAGCTCTTCTACGAGGGCCGCTTCCTCGGCTTTTACGGCACCTGCGCTTGCTTCAGCTGCCGTAGCTTGTAGTCGTACGGTGCGATTCTGTTCAACAGCCTGAGCTTCATTGTCTGCCCTAACGGCTTTAGTGACTTGCTCTACTTCATCCTTGACTACCGCCTGAGCTCTTCCGACACCGGTGGCTTCGAAGGCGGCTTTTTGTTCGCCGCGTTCGATATCTAGCTGGCCTTCAAGCATCTGCCGGTTCATGCTTTGGTCTCGGCCCGCTTGCGACGTCTCAAAGTCACGTTTGGTTTCAAGCTCCGCATTCTGCTTGTCGCCACGCGATTCATTAAGTTCATGGTACTGGCCCGGATTCGCTCGCATATGCTCGGCCTCTACCTCATTCTTGTGGGTCTCTTCGGCATTATGAAGGTCAAGACCTGACGATATTGCGGCAGCATGAAGGGCTGCATTGTTTTGCAGTGAGGATGACGCTCCCAGGTTATTAATTATTTGGTTACTCGTGTCAGCTGTCTTTTTGGCCGCCCCGGCGTCAACCCTTCGTTGCGCCGTTCGTGATAAACCTTGCGTGTTCGCCGGGTCATTCAGGTCGATTCCTTGATTTAGGAAGCCTTCTTGTGCTGCGTCGCGCAATGTTTGGTTTTGCTTGTAGCGGTCGTCGCGTTTGGCCCGTCGGCGCGTTCCGGTCAGAAAGCTTGCTGTTCGCGCAGCTCTACTATTGCTTCCTAGCATTCTGGTTGCTGCGCGGTTTCGTAGGTCACCCCACTCCTCTCCAGCACGCTTCTTCAGGTCGCCGCCGGCACGTCGGTTCGCTCTATCCTGAAGGCTTGCAAGTTTCTGCCCGACCGTGCCCGCCGCCGACATTGAACCCTTAAGCAGCGCTGGCACTGCGAACAATGGTACGGCCAGAACACCAAGGGCGATAAGTTGCAGCAGACTTGAGTCATCTGTAGTAGCGGCGGTACCTGAAAGGATATTTGCAGCCAACGTACTCGCACCGAACACCGCGCCAATAATTGGGTAGACCATAAGAGTTGCGGAAAGTGCCTTCCACCATTTTTTAAACCAACTTTCGGTATTTGGCAGCAAGTATGCGACGAATGCAAGCGGAGATATGACGATAAGAAGAATGACGAACGCCTGCCGGGCGATCAAAATAAGAATGACGACCGCGAATGCCAGCAAAGTAGTCGGTGCCAAGAATACTGCGATGGCGAGCAGCACGAGTGCGATACCTGTCATAGTCGCGGCCAATATACCGTCGGGGCCTGAAATCATAGTTTGCCAACTCGGGTCACCCCCGGTGGAGCCGACATCAAAGCTCTTAAGGAGTGAATAAATGCTTGAGCCAAGAATATTGCTGATATCGACCATGATCGCGCATATAAAGTACGAAAGGTTAACCAGAATCGCCGCTATGACAATGCGCGGCAGCATTTTTTTAATACCGTAGTTGCTGATTCCGGCGCTGGTGATTTGCGAGTATACGATTACCAGGAAAGCTATGACGAAGGCGACATTGGCGATGTCTCGGAATGCTGTCCATGCGTTTTGGGTTCCGTCGCTGCTTATAAGGC